>Ga0334893_1001041_pt1 | contig 30026 bp, 33 predicted proteins | sample GraSluR3_MG_5_FD_207218 | JGI IMG/M metagenome (GOLD analysis project Ga0334893, IMG submission 207218) | Sludge microbial communities from methane-producing bioreactor in Wageningen University, Netherlands - Granular Sludge_09_05-R3 | ecosystem: Engineered > Bioreactor > Anaerobic >...
CTCACTCTGACTCGCCTTGATCGCTTTATAGACTTGAATCTGGGAGGGGGAAGCGAACACATCGCCACAAACGGCAACATCCAACATTCCTTTACCGACATACCCTGCATGAGCGGGTTCATGACCCGTACCACCACCACTGATGAGCGTCACTTTCTGTGTATCAATCTCTTTCTTTATGATGAGTTTGCTTTTCTTGTCAAACTGTAGACTTGGATACGCAGACACCAAGCCGTTGCACATCTCGTTTACCAAAGTCTCGGGACTATTGATCAATTTCTTCATATTGTACTCCTGTGATTTCTCTGCAAGATATGGATGGATTTGTCATCAATCCAAGATCAAGGCGATGAAAAGCCCACCCTCTTGGTGAGGGAGATTCTCCAGATCAAAATATACAAGGGGAAAGAAGCATCTTTCCCCTTTGGAAAATGTTGCTTATTTATTCTTTCGGAACGTCACTTCACACACATCGTAGCCATTGGCGATCGTCTTTCCCAGCTCATACCCATAGTTACATGCAGCGGCTATACCCCTATCACCATCCATGGCGGCATCACACATGAGCTTGATATCCTCTTCACTTGCTCCCAGCTTCTTCCAGGCAGCTACAAGCGGACAGTAGTGGAATTCAATATAGAGCTCATCTTCATCACAGCGCTTGACATCCATTTCGAACACGTTCTTTACGTTCTCAGGAATGAATGCTTCGGTGAATGCAGGAATGCCTTCTTCTTTTTGAGCCTTCTGTATGTTGGCACCATGAAAATGTCCACATCTGGTGATTGCTTCCCTGGTGAATGCCTCAGGATCCAAACCAGCTTTCTTGGCTGCTTCCATCATCATGCACATCCAAGTAGCCCTGTGCTCGATAGCACCTCTCAACACATTGACTATTTCGTTATCCAACAACGTAGGTTCATTCTTGATTTCCATTTTTCTTTTCCTTCTTCCAATGATTAAATATTTCCGAGATAAGCCTTTCTGACATTATCATCCGTTAACAACTGTTTTCCTGTACCTTCTAGGGTAATTCTTCCCGTTTCCAAAACATACGCCCGATCGGCAGTTTTCAACGCCATTTTTGCGTTCTGTTCCACCAAAAGAATGGTTACACCCAACTTCTTGATATCCTTGATCAGATCGAAGATGAGCATCACCAGGTTCGGAGAAAGCCCAAGGGAAGGTTCATCCAGAAGCAAGACCTTGGGATCGCTCATCAGAGCTCTCCCGATTGCAAGCATCTGCTGTTCACCACCGCTGAGGGTTTTTGCAACCTGCTCCTTTCGTTCATACAACCGGGGGAACAGACTGTAGACCTTGTCATAATCCCTTTGGATCATCGCCCGATCCTTTCTGGTGAAGGCTCCCAGTTTGAGATTGTCCTGGACTGAAAGATCAGGGAACACTTCCCTTCCCTCAGGGGAAAGGCAAATGCCCATCTTCACGATTTCTGCTGCAGGACTCTGGGACAAATCCTTGCCATCGTAGATAATCTGCCCTTTCTTTGGTTTCAACAATCCGGCAATCGTATTCAGCGTCGTCGACTTTCCAGCCCCGTTGCTTCCTATCAAGGCTACAATCTCACCTTTGGAGATTTCCATGTTGATGCCTTTCACCGCATGGATCATCCCATAATAGGTATTGATGTCTTTGAGTTCGAGAATCGGCTTAGGCATGTTCCACTTCCTCCAATTGATCTTCCTCTTCTTCTTCACCAAGGTAGGCTACGATGACGTCCTTGTTGGTGGCGATTTCCTGAGGAAGTCCCTCAGCAATTTTCCTGCCATGGTCGATGACGTAAATCCTGTCGGAGATGTTCATAACCAGATTCATATCGTGTTCAATCAGAACGATGGTAAACCCCTTGGAGACCAAGCTTCGGATGAAGGATAGAAGTTCCTCCGACTCCTCTGGATTCATTCCTGCAGCAGGTTCATCGAGTAAAAGCAATTGTGCATCGGTTGCAATAGCGCGTGCTATCTCAACCTTGCGTTGGTCACCATAGGGAAGATTCGAAGGGTAATCGTGCAAGTACCTGTCCAGATCGAGAAATTTCAGGATATCAACAGCTTTCTGCTGTTTTTCCTTTTCCAATTTCCGATACTTTGGGGTATGGAACACCAAGTCAATGAAGTTGTAGTCGGTATTGGTATGCATTCCCAACAGAACATTCTGAATCACCCGCATATCACAAAAAAGCCTGATATTCTGGAAGGTTCGTGCCATTCCAGCCTTGACGATATTCTGTGGGGTCTTTCCTTGGATTTCCTCACCTTTGAAGAAAATATGGCCATTTGTAGGTTGATACACACCGGTAAGCATGTTGAAGACAGTGGTCTTCCCCGCTCCATTCGGACCGATGATGCTTACGATTTCTCCTCGGTTGACTTTGAAATTCACGTCATCGACAGCTTTCAAGCCTCCAAACTGTATGGAAAGGTTTTTCACTTCCAAGATTGGGTCTTGCTTAGTTTCCATAAGATTGCACTCCTTTCATCAGTCTGAAGGGCTTGTGGCTATGCCCTCCAAGAATACCTTCCGGTTTGAATCGCATCATCAAAACAAGGATCAACCCGTAGATAATGAACCGATACTCGCTTGCAAACCTCAGAATCTCAGGAAAGGAAATCAACAATGCCGCACCCAAAAAGGATCCAAGAATAGAGCCCGTTCCCCCGAGGATTACGATGCTGATGATGATGATCGAGATATCGAAATTGAAGGTGTTTGGATCAAGGAACCTTACGAAGTGCACATAAAAGGCTCCTCCTAAACCTGCAATGGCTGCAGAGATCACGAAACTCTTCATCTTGTACGCTGTAACATCCACACCCATCATGATTGCGGCCAAGGAATCGTCCCTGATGGCCATGAAAGCCCTTCCCATCTTGGAGTTGACAATCCGATAGACAAGCAGTGTTATCAGAACAGTCATGATGAGGGAAAGGTAGAAAAAGCCACCGTTGAACGTAGTTAAGGTAATGCCGAAGAACTCAGGGCGTTCGATGTGGTTCACCCCTAAAGGTCCTCCGGTAAAGGATTGCCAGTTGAGCGCAATCATCTTGACGATTTCTCCAAAACCCAGAGTTGCGATCGTTAGATAGCTACCGGACAACCGGCTTGTGGGTGCGGCAAGCATCAAACCGACGATTCCCGCCATGATCATGCCGCAGATTGCCGTTACAAGCCAAGGCAGGCCGAGATACTGCCACATGAGGGCTGAGGTATAGCCACCCACAGCGCAGAACCCGGCATGGCCGATAGACACCAGACCGGTAAACCCCGTCAAAAGGTTCAAAGACAAAGAAAGCATCGAGTACAGGGATATCATGGTAAGGATACGGACAAGGTAGGGGGACAACAGTCCACTCTTGGGAAGATACATCACCAAAGCCACCATTACCACCAAGGCTGCTATCTTCTTGAATTTCGTATCCAGCAGGTTCTTTTTTGCGTTGTTATGTTTCATCTTTATACCTTTTCGATTACCTTTTTGCCAAATAATCCATTTGGACGGAAAATAAGCACAACAATCAGAATGATGAAAGCGACGGCATCACGATACCCACCGCCGATGTAGAAGGCGGCAAAACTCTCAGCAAGTCCAACAACCAAACCACCGAATACAGCTCCATGCAGGATGCCGATTCCTCCAAGCACTGCTGCAGAGAAGGCCTTGAGACCTGCGATGAAGCCCATCTGGGGATTGACGATCTGGTAATAGCCGCTGATGAGCGACCCTGCCACAGCAGCGGAAGCCCCACCTAAAAAGAACGTAAAGGAGATGACTCTGTTCACGTCGATACCCATCAAGGAAGAGGCCTTTGCATTCTGTTGCACAGCTCTCATGGCCAGTCCGATCTTGGTCTTCTGGACTATGAAGGTCAAAGCAAGAAGGAGTGCGACAGAAACCATGACGATTCCGACCTGCGTTGATTTGACCAAGACGGTTCCTATTTGAAAGTTGCCATAGTCGAAAATCTTCGGAAACCACTTCGACCTACTGCCAAACACGATCATCAGGGCATTCTGGATGATATACGAGCAACCAATGGTGGTAATGAGGGCGGATATTCCTTTTGATTTTTTGACTCTCAGAGGTCTCAAGGCTATCCTATCCATGAGCATCGTCATTAATCCGGTCATGATGACACTGATGATGATTGCCCAAAATAAGCCAAATTGTGTCGACACAACCACGACCATTGCGATATGGGCACCAAAAGCGTAGGTTGCACCATGGGCGAAGTTGACTAGACGGAGAACACCAAATACCAAAGAATACCCAACGGCAATCAGTGCATAGACGATACCAAGCGTCAATCCATCAAATACTTGTTGTAGAATCATACTAGCTCCCTACGTATAAGGAGGGTGGAAGTGCCCTTCCACCGCTCATCGGTACGCACAATCTTATAGCTTGCTCTTGTCGATCAAGGTGAATTTTCCCTCTTCGATCATCAACCAGTTGAACGTCTTGTAGGCATCACCGGTCTCATCGAAGTAGGTCACTCCGGCAACTCCATCGTAGGTTATCTTGTAGAGCTGATCCTTGATGGCCTTTCTGTCGGCAGAACCGGCTTCCTCGATGGCCTGTGCGAACATGCCGAGAGAATCATAGGCCTGGGCAGTAAGGGAACTAGGAATCATACCGTTATAGTCTTTCTTATAGTTGTCGACAAAAGATCTCACCTTTGCTTCTGGACTTTCATGGAAGAAAATTGCAGGGAGTGCAATTCCGTTTCCTTCTTCCTGGGCAAGCTTGATGAGCTGTTCGCTGTAGGCATTGGAGAAACCAATCAAGTTGATCTTGGAATCGATGTCTTTGTACTGGTTTGCAAAAGGTCCGAGAATGTTGTACATAGCGCAGACAATGATCGTATCAGGCTTGTAGGAACGAAGCTTGGTGATGGTTGAAGAGAAGTCGGTCAAACCATCAAGAATCTCCTCATACCCAACGATTTCAAGCTCAGGATGATCCTTTGCAAGCGTGTTGATGAGGATGTCTGCGGTAGTTACGCCCCAGTCAGTCTTAACAGCAAGTACTGCAACTCTTTTTGCTTTGAAGACTTTAGAGGCGATATTGAGGGTCTCATTGGCTTCCACGTCGATCAAGGAGTTGTTTCTGAAGATATAGTTTCCCATTCCGGAATAGTCGGGGTGTGAAGCACTGGGAGAAATCTCGGGGACACCGACTTCTTCATAGGTAGGAGCTGCTGCCATGGAAACACCGCTTGCAAAGTGCCCTACAACACCTACGATGTCCTTGTTTCCAGCAATTCTTTCAGCAATAGAAGCAGCTTCTTCGCCGCTGTTCTTGTCATCGAAATCAACGATTTCAATTTGTCGTCCGCCCAAGACACCACCAGCTTCATTGATTTGTTTTGCACGCAATATAGCTGCATTCTTGAATCCCATGCCATACTCGGCGAAGTCGCCGGTAAGCGGTCCAACCACTGCAATCTTTACAGGTTTCTGGGTTTCACTGCTTCCGCTTGCAAATACAAATCCGCAACTGAGCAGAGACAGGAGAGCTACCAATACGATCCGTTTTTTCATAAAACGTTCCTCCATCCTTTTTTTCTTCTGTAGCAAATACAGAAGTTTTTCTGTGTGAATCCTTTGAGTTTTCCACGACTCTTCCAATTAGGAATATCACTGGAATTCCAGTAACATACCAGAAGAATACCACAGAATACAGATTTCGCAAGTAAAATTTTCAGGAATTTTTCAGCTACTTGTCACCTTGAGAACCAAGGGAAGAAACCCTACTATATTTGCTTTTTTCTTCTCTTGTAAATGCAATGTAATTTCTTTATCATTAAAAACCATTGATTTACCTCAAAAAATATGGAGCAGATGAAATGGCTGGAACAAAAAACAAGTATGGAGTCGATCCGCTGAAGAACCAATACCGTAAAATCATCCTAGACCGAATCATTAATTGCACCTACAAAAGCAACGACATCATCAACATCCAAGCCCTGGTTTCTGAATTCAATGTCAGCAAAACCCCCATACGGGAAGCCCTGATCGAGCTCTGTGACGAAGGTCTGTTGAAAAGCATTCCAAAATTCGGGTATGAAGTCACCCCTTTCAAGAAAGACCAGATCAGACAGGTGTTGAATTTCAGGTATCTTCTTGAAACCAGTGCCATGGATGCCTATTGGGATATGCTCAGCAACAAGGAAACAATAGAAAAGCTCTATGCCCTCATTGATGTCTGTGAATCCAAGAGAGAAGGCGCGGGTCCTTTGGATCGTTGGAAACATACTGCACAATTTCATACCAGCCTCTCCGTTTTCTACCAGAACGACTACCTCACCGAACAACTCACCAAGGCAATCAGATTCCTGGGCATCGAGTATGCCCGGTGCATTTGGAATTCCAACAATTCGATTGATGGTTATTTCGGCGAGGAGTGTCACAGACTCATCGTCAAGGAGATTGAGAGGAACAACAAGACAGAAGCCTTGTTGGCCTTGAGAAATGACATGGAGAACTACAGAACGATTTGCCTGAGCAAATACTAAGTACCTTTGTTGTTTCAATGCACTCGGACAAGTGTTTATCATAAAAGACCATCAGAAAGCCCCGGATGCTAGTTTTTATGTCTTCTGTGAGATTTTACACGGTACCCAATATCATAGCGATACTGCTGATGACATACATTTCCCTCTTTGGTATACTCCTTTCGAAAGGAGGCTACGATATGCTCTGCATTGCTTCATCTCCATGCAAGGTCTGACAAGGACGAAGTTGCATGGAGTCGTAACCTTTCTCGTCCAAAGGACTTTGCATTTTCCTGCCAATTTCAACATCTAAGGAAGCAAAGTCAATATGAACATTACAATACTCATTCATCGGGATTTTCAGGCATTTCTTATGCTCTGGATTACCCAGTCGTTCTCCCAACTCGGCAGTTCGATGACCAGTTTTGCACTGGTCCTGTATCTGTACGAGAAAAGTGGTTCTGCGTTATCGACAGCGCTGCTGTCTGTGTGCTCGTATGCGCCGTATATTCTTTTGAGCATGTTCGCAGGGGCGCTCAGCGACACCTGGAACAAGAAACGGACCATGCTCGTGTGTGATAGCCTGGCGGCAATCAGTACGATTGTTGTGTTTGTACTGCTGCGGACAAACCAACTGCAAATCTGGCATCTCTATGGTCTGAATGTGATAAATGGGATTATGAATACGGTGCAACAACCGGCTTCGGAAGTTGCAGTGAGCCTGATAACCCCCCGTAGGTTCTATCAGAAGGTCAGTGGTCTGAAATCCTTTTCCAATGCCCTGAATACCATGCTTACACCCATAATCGCCACTGCTCTCTATGCCTTTGCAGGCATACAGGCGATTATTCTTGTAGATGTCTCAACGTTTTTCTCCGCCTTTATCATTCTCTTGGCCTTCATCAGGATCCCGCAGCAGGATTCTGCTTCCAAAGCTGATAAAGAATCGGTTCTCAAGGCCACAGGAGAAGGAATTCGCTATCTCAAACAAAATCGGGGCATCCTGAACCTGATACTGTTCCTCTCTGCCATCAATCTAAGTGCTTCTGCCTACAATGCAGCACTGCCTGCCATGCTGCTCTCTCGGACAGGAGGTGGTGCAACGGCACTTGGTTGGGTCACCACAGTCACCGGATTTGCAACACTGGTGGGGAGTATAGTGGCTACAGTGGCAAGGGCACCCAAAAGCAGGGTGAAAGTCATCTATTGGTCGCTGCTATTCTCGATGAGTGCCGAAAATTTCATGCTTGCTTTCGGGAAATCAATTCCTGTGTGGTGTATAGGTGCAATACTCGGTTGGATTGCCATTCCTCTTATGGGTACGAACCTGGGTGCTATCCTGAGGCTCCATATTCCTATTGAGATGCAGGGCCGTGTGTATGCTACAAGAAATACGTTGCAATTCTGCACTATACCAATAGGGTATGTACTGGGGGGATTTCTGGTCGATCGGGTATTCGAACCTTTTGTATCCGAACATGCTACGAATGACCTTTTGCAGTTCCTGTTTGGTTCGGGCAAGGGTTCCGGAGCGGCTTTTCTTTTTGCAGTAATCGGTGTCATTGGGGTGGCAACGTGCCTGGTTTTCGGCAAGAACCGAGCAATATGGAGTCTTGAACAGAAAGAACCGATAGAGGAGGAATACTACTGTCACTCACCTTTGGAAGATGGGTTAGGGAGATAATGCGCTGAGCAGACTGTTCTTCTTGGTACCTGAAATCACCCCTGTAACACGAAAATATACATATACTATTTTTATTGACACCTGGTGTGCAGTACCTCGAACAGCTTGAAAACGAAATAACTGCATTGTTAAGAACATGATCTGGGTTTGGGTCAGTGGCCAATTTCCGAGAGGTCTGCACAGGAGCCTGAATTACAGGTGTGTGGTTTTTGTGTAGGTCCTTATCGGTAGAAATAATAAACCTGTCAGCCTTTCTAGATTATTCGGGGAGCTTTGCACATGCATGGATTTTCTGTAAGTCATGGTCCCAATTTGCTTTATCAGCATAAAATATATGTGCGTTCGGACGGATTGGTACTTCAGAATCGAGACTTCCTGCCGGTACTACGAGTAAGCCCTCTTGTTGGATGTTGGGTAGAGCCGAACCACATTCTTGACAAAAACTTTTTATATGACCACTTGCTTGATAATCGAATGTTTTGACCAGATGCTCTCCTGTCAGATACTGCAGTGTTGCAGAAGAGGAAAAAAGATTTGCTGCATGTGCCGACCCTGTATCCTTACGACAAAATCTGCAATGGCAGAGGTAGAAACTCTGAAAATCACCTCGTATCTCGAATGTGACGTTCCCACAAAGACAAGATCCTTTGTGTTTATTCATACTGGACTCCTTTTATCCATAATGCCTGTATCTTGATGAATTGTCCAGCAAGTCCAATTCACGCAAGATATTGAAACAAAACATTTTCAAACTCTCCTGCCTTGTCGAATCCGCCGAATCGCTGGCGGTTAAAGATTTCGATTGCCAGGTTCCCGAAATTTTGATACCGATCAGCTTACAATCATGCTCTATGAAGAGATGTCAAATGAGTAAGGAAGAAGGAGGTCATCGATTTCTTCCTCAATCTTCCCTATTACTGAATCGGTGATGCAATCTCCCTTGATGGGAAGGTCAATGTCCGATTTAGCATGATAGGTTCTCTTCGCCCCGGAACCATACAACACTACTCCCCGGTCACCCCCGCGCCGAGGATACTCACAAGCCGTAGTACGTGCGTTTGATTTGCTGCTGTTCTTGATCAAATACATAGGCATTGAGAATTAGAATTCTTTCCTATGTTCTACAATCATTTTCTCCAGATAGTAACAACAAACTTGTTTCCATCTTTGTCATCTGTAAACTCGATATCAGGATATGCTTCAAGAGCACGCATTATCCCAGAACCATACCCACGATAAGGGAGAATATAATTAGCAAACGAAGCTAAAACAGGATTTCTAGCATTTGAATTCCCTAATTTGATATTTTCAACCGTTAATCTATTGGGGAGAGATCCCGGGCTAGTAATTTCAACACGATTGGAAAAAACAAACACCTTTATAGGAGCAGATATAAAATAATCTCTGTGAATGAGTGCATTTGCAACCAATTCTTCAAGAACCAGCCTCGGTATTTCAGGGTTCCCTAGGCTATTAACACCCATGTCCCCTTGAATATGTTTGAGGTTACTCAAAATGAAACCAATCGTTTGCTGGAATATGTCACCAATCTTTCCTGTGATATCACGGCTATCTAGATAGGTCTGAGAAGTCAAGGAAGTCTCAGGAAAACTCCCTGCTTTGACCGTAAACTCAGGATATTTGACAGAGGGATTGCTGCCAAACAACAAGGCACCGGCTATATTCAACATGCCATCTTTACCTAGATTCATGTTGGAGATTATCGATTCCAAAGGCAACGAAGCGTTCTTGAGCGATTTCCCATACCGTTTTTCAAAAAACAGTTTGAAATAATCAAAATCTAGGTCAGCAATCGTCATAGTAGGGGTTAGGGTTTCATCGGCGTGAACCAAACCAGAAGACTGGAACAATCTTTGTATTTCTTCTCGGGATGCTCTACTGATAGCACAGCGTCTTCGGCACAATGCAGCGAATGCTTGCCTCCATATCATAAAAGCGATATGATAATGATATATGGAGGATTCGCATATGCCAACCATTCGTCCTAGCGCTGATCTGAGAAACAAATACCACGAGATATCCGAATTCTGTCACCAATACCCCGAGCCGGTGTTCATCACAAAAAACGGAAAGGGAGACCTGGCAGTGATGAGCATTGAAACCTATGAGATGCTCACCGGTAAAAAGGAACTGTACAACCTCCTTGACGAAGGATTGAAGGCTCGGGATGCCGCTCAGGTTGAACCAGCGAACAAGGTGATTGCCGATATCCGAAAATCTCTGAAAAAGTGATGTACGAAGTACAGTGGACATCGCTGGCGAAGGATGATCTGGTTTGTGCCATCAGCTACATCGCCGATATGCTCAAGGCTCCATTGGCTGCAGAGAAAATCCTGGATGACATTGAAAAGGAACCTGCAGTTCTCGCAGAGAATCCGTATCTATTCCTCCTTTCTCACGACGAGTATATCGCACACCGCGGAATACGGCATGCAAAAGTAAAGAACTATATGCTGTTCTACACCGTAAATGAGGATGCAAGGACAATCACGATCATCAGGATGTTGTATGCCAGGCGAGATTGGTTACAGCTGCTGGGTGCGCTCTCACTGTAAGCTACTCATCAATTGCCGCACTACAATCTTTTTCCATTGACCGTCCCAATAAAGCCAGAAAGCTATGCTTCAGTAGCTACATATTTTTGATTGCGGCTGCTTGGTTTATCAGGGTGGGTCATCTGAATTCTCCCCGATTCAAGCAGCGGCTTAAGAAAATTTGAAGAAAAATGTCTCACATCCTTATAGCCACAATGTTCCGCAATCTCTTTTCTTCCTCGTGGTATTACACAATACTGTAGTATTGCTTCGTGGATGCTATCTTGTTGGTTATCTTGTTGGTTATCTTGTTGGTTATCTTGTTGGTTATCTTGTTGGTTATCTTGTTGGTTATCTTGCGCGGTATCGGCTATTGTAGAGTAATTCACATTCTTCAGCACCACCCGGAAGTCCGAAGGTGTGGATATCACGATCCTGGATCGCCCGACCGTCATACATGCCTCCGGGGCTTTGGATCTCAAGCCGGTCATCGAAGATGGAACCTTTGTCGAGTCCATTCCAACGGGTGCAGAATACTCGCGAATTGCGTACGATATACTGGTCAGCCATCAGTTTGCCTGCATTGGTGAGAAATCCATCCTTATCAGCCAGGGCGAAGGATAGGTAATCAGAGGCCGCAAAATGGTTGCCTGTCTTTTCAAGATACGTTGCCTCGAGCAAGGTGAAGCTGTAATCTTCCTTTCGTGCGTCGGTGATCATCGCATCGAACGAGCGATTCGTACCCTTGAGAATCAATTCATTCAGCATATGATCGGGGGCAACGATACTTTCATTGCCTATCCTGATATAGGCCTCCATGATTCCATCTGCTCGATAATAGTATGGCGTGGAACGACCTGGGAGCACTTTCAGACAGAGTATATCCTTTCCGTTCTCCTTGAAAGCCGACAACTCGATTTGTGGCAGCGGTGTGATACGATCTTTGATCAGCCTGCTGATGGACTGTGCATCATCTTGCGCCGCATCAAGGCCGACTATCTGCTTGTCATCGTCCAAACCGAAAAAGAGCATGCCCCCGATTGAATTGGCGAATGCGCTGACGCTCTTCAATCAACTCTTGGGTCTTTTCTTTTCAAGTGCTACCTTGAAATCACATTCTGTAGCCTCAGCAACAAGCTTCTCAATCATATCAGAGTCTTCACCTCCCCTCTCTTACAATACTACCATAGAAATCGAAATCTATGGGATCCTTATGTGGTTCACATGGTAAGGCAGGAGCACAATCATGGGTTCTTTGCCATTTGTGATATCACATGAATGGGATATGACTACAACATAGCGAACGCCTCCAGGTACTGTATCCGATCCCACACTAAGCTGTTGAACATCTAGCACATTCCCTTGAGCCAACATCATGCTTTCCTTTTCTATTCAAGATACACAGGAACACTGATTGCTTTAATTTCCGTCTTTTGAGGTGCTTTTATTTGACCTTGCTTACTCATACGAGCACGACGTGCAAGTATCTGCTGCTGCTCCACAGAAATAAATGCCTGGATATTGTCAATTCTATCGGAGACTTCGCTCTGGCTTTCCCTCCCCAGATGAGGAATTCCTGCCTGATACCGACGGTCCGAAATTACGCTTCTTCTGCGAAGGGGTCTTGGCAATGAGGTGAATCCATGGTAAATCAAAAGTAGGGATTTCCCTACTTTGGAGGCAATACATGACACAACAGTTCGTTGAGAATGCAAAAGTGATGGCCAAAGGTCAGGTGACCATCCCTAAGGACGTCAGAGAAGCCTTGGGCATCGGAACCGGGGATCGTGTGACCTTTTTAGTGGATGGAAGCAATGTGAGGATTATCAACTCAGCGCTCTACGCCATGGAGATTCTGCAGAATCAGATGGCTGGTGAAGCACAGAAAGCAGGCTTAAAAGATGATGAGGATGTGATAGCTCTTGTTAAAAACTTGCGCTCTGAGGATACTGAATGAGAGTCCTTGGTCTCGTCAATAGATAATTCTTCTCGGTTGTTTATTCGAGAAATCATTTCTATGGTTCTTCGTACCTGTGTCAACTGGGTCTCTGTGGCATTCTGTTTAATGGCATATCCCTTGATAAGATACTCCTTCAAGATTGTACTTGCCCATCTCCTGAACTGCACACCTCGAGAAGACTTGATCCGATACCCGATAGAAATGATCAAGTCAAGATTGTAGTGTTCCACCTGGTACACTTTCCCATCGGAACCAGTTGTCGCAAATTTTGCGACAACTGACAAATCCTTCAATTCTTCATTTCTAGCGTTTGAGATGTGTTTGCCTATCGTCTTTATGTCTCTATCAAACAATACAACCAGCTGCTGTCTATTCAACCAAACAGAGTCTTCCTTGAGTATAACCTCAAGCTTGATTTTACCATCCGCTGATTCATACAGTGCTATAAGACTATCGTTCATACTCTACGTAAACTTCCCGTAACCTATCATTTCAAATTTAAAGACAATTCAATATAGGATCCGTACCCCCGTCCCGTTGCTTAATCCATCCGAAGCCGTATCAAGGGGGAATATGGAGGGGAAGGGGAAGGTTTCGCCAGCTAACCTCCCATCCCTGGCGTCTATTGGCTCATCGGCTCCTCTGCTCTTGCTCCCCTCACGGTCCGTAAGCCGGAGCCGGCCGATGCGACGCTACCCCTTCTACTTGGGCTGATTGTTTGATTTGCGATAGTTCAATGTTGAATGATTAGGATAAATAAAATCACAGAATCGTTTCAGATGTGGATTCTGTGGAGATCCTACCCGGAACCCTGTTTCCTCAGGAGGACCCCTATTTCAAGCCTCGTAATTTTTTGTTTGTTCATGTTCTCTATATTTCATTACATTATTTATAATTGTTATTCTTCTTGACTTACGTTTTCTTGGCTCTATACTGGCTTTAGGTTGGTACAAAAACAAACAAACCACTACCTATTGGAGGAATCAATGGACAGTCCACGAAGAACAAGACTCATCAATTCCTCCCGCATCATTCATCGTCTGTGGATAGAAGATGAACTGAGTCGAGCAGAATTGGCGTCCAGATTGTCTTTGAATCGTTCTTCCGTTTCCAATATTGTTGTCGACCTCATGCAGCGCGGCATTGTGAGAGAAAATGAAATTATTGATCCAGGTCCGAAAGGAGGAAGAAGGGCTATCGGGATTACACTGAACAAGGAGTACTTCCATGTAATAGGTATTGAGATCCGTTCAGACTCTTATACTGCCTTGTCAGTCGACTTGGAAGGCAACGTCTTATTCTCAGAAACAAAATCCAAGGGGTTCACTGCAAAGACTTTCAAGGCTGATATGCTTTCATTCATCAAGTTGCTCACCCAACGCTTAGAATACATGGGACGACACTTGTTGGGAGTCGGAATAGGGTTTTCAGGAATTGTGGATGCAGATCGGCAAATGCTCATTCGTTCCGTATCACTGGATTTCAAGCAACCTTTTGATTTCTACACAGAAATCGCCACTGCATTTTCCTTCCCTGTCTTTCTGGAGAACGATGCAAATTGTGGAGCTTGGGGTGAGGTGATATTCCAAAGGAAAAGGATACTTCGCAACTTCCTCTTCGTTCTGATTGAGTTCTGGAAGGCCTATGATCTACAGACGGGCCTATCAAGACCGACTGTCGGTCTTGGTTTCGGCTTCGACGGCAAGATTCATCGGGGCAGCAACAATCAGGCTGGTGAGTTCAAGAGCGTACTGAACCGTGATGTTGATTCTTGTGAACAGGTGGTGGTGGACAAAACCATTTCGGTCACCGAAAGCAAGGAAGCTCTACATGCATACCTGAGCGAGGTGTGTGAGAACCTTGCATTCCTCATCAATACGTTGGATATCGCCCATGTTTTCATCGGCGGTAATGTTGAAACCATTGAGGAAGTTTTGCCAGATATGTTGAGAGGAGCCCTGCGTGCGAACTCTCTTGACCATAGTGATGAAAGAACACAAATACAGTTCTCTTCGCTTGGCTATCAAGCTGTTTCATTCGGGGCTGCTGCTCTAGTGCTCGACAAAGTGTTGATGAATCTGGAACCACTTTCCGACTATGCATCACAAAAAGTGCTTCCTCTGTTTCATCTGCTTGCCTAACTAAAGAATTCCTTCCTACGAAGGATGCCATAAATGGAGGATTACTATGAACAGGAAACGGTTGTTGAACTTGGTTATTGTTTCATTGTTTCTTGCCCCTCTCTTGTTGTTTGCAACAGGAACCAAGGAACAAGCAAAAGATGCAGAGGATGGTGTCATTACCTTGTCTGTATATCACTTCCTTGACCAGACGGATAAAACCACTGCCCCGAATTTCCAGTATCTGGTGGATGTATTCAAGAAGGCCAATCCAAACATCAGGCTCACTTTCGAGTATGGCTATGGCGAGGCGTTCCACGACAAACTGCAAACCATGGCAATGAGTGGACAACTGCCTGACATTGTACTGCTCTATCCGGGAGAAAGGACAAGCCAAGTTACAAATGCAGGCTTGGTACAGGATTTGCGACCGTATTTGGCTGGACACGAGGATGAGTTTGCCGATATGGCAATGCAGGGCCAAGGGAAGAATGGAGAAATCTGGGAACTACCCGAAGACATCAGCATAACCTCAATCATGTTCACCAACAACCGCTTGCTGAAGGAGCTGGGACTCTCTTTTCCTAAGACATATGAAGAACTCTTGGCCCAAGGTCCAAAGATCAGGGCAGCAGGGCTGATCCCCATTTCCATTGCCAACAAGGATGCATGGCCGATGCAGTCCTGTGTAGCGGGGATGCTCGTAGAGAGAGCTTGTGGATTGGATTGGTTTGACAAAGCAATCGCCGGCGAGGCACGTTTCGATGACCCTCAGTTCATCTATGCCATGCAAATCATCAAGGAGCTCACTGACAAGCAGATGTTCTCGCCGGGGACAAACCAACTATCCTACGGACAAGGATTGGATGATTTTGTTCAGGAAAAGGCTGTTTACTTCATCGACGGTGGCTGGACAGTAAACAATATGGTAGGAGAGCTTACCGCTGAACAGAAAGAATATATAAGTCTGGAATCTTTTCCGGATATCCCCAATCAGAAGGGAAAAAGCCTTTCAACTTCGGCGACCGCTGGACAAGGATTCGGGATGAATGCAAAGCTCACGAAAGAACAGTCTGATGCAGCTTGGAAATGGATTTGGTTCTATTCGGGTCCTGAGGGGTCGGCAATCAGGCAGAGATTCGGCAGATTGCCCGCCTACAACCTCTCAGAGCCCAAGGACGCTGATCCAATGATCCAGAAGCTGGTTGCTTATGCTGCTAAGGTGCCCATGGGCTATGTCATGGATTCAGTGCTTGCTGCAGAACCCATTGGGAGGTTCAACATCAACCTTCAGAATATGATGTTTGGTACGAAGACGCCCCAACAGGTCGGACAAGAACTGGAAGCCATGGTTGCTGCCATCGGTCGGTAAATTTAAATTGCAAGGCTCTTTGCGCAATCGAGGCAAGAGCCTTCTTTGGAATATGAGGAGCTTCATGACATTCTCACAACAAAAACGGATGAGCTATCTTGTATTGCTGGCACCGGGAGTCTTCCTGTTTGCTTCGATCATTATCTTCCCTGTTCTCTACAGCTTGTCACTCAGCTTCACCTCCTTTGGAGGATACGGGAAGCCTGTGTTCATCGGACTGGAGAACTATTTAAAGATCATCGGTGATGAAGTGTTTCGGCATTCCCTGAGAAACAATCTCTTGATAGTGGCTGTTTCCGTATTCGGCCAGATACCCTTGGGTTTTCTCTTGGCTTACCTGTTGCATCGAAGGATGATTCGTAACGGAGAGTTCTACCAAACCATGATTTTTCTGCCCATTACGATTTCCCCAGTAGTAGTTGCACTTTTATGGAACCAGATTTTTTCTTCCTCGGGGATGGTGGTAGCTGTCATTAGGAGACTGACCGACCAGCCCCAGTATGTCATGAAGATTTTTGAGAATAGACAGATGGCCATTTATCCGATTCTTTTTGTGCTGTTATGGATGCATACCGGTACCTATATGATTATTTTCTATGCAAATCTCCAGAAAATGATTCCTTCCTTGCTTGAAGCGGCGCAAATCGATGGGGCCAGTGAATCGCAGATGCTGCTCAGAATCATTCTTCCAAGCATGGTGGGAACAATTGCAACCACTGCGATATTCGCAATTTCGGGGAGTCTCAAGGCATTCGACCTTATTTATTCCATGACTGGTGGAGGGCCGGCACATTTTACCGAAGTAATCGCCATCTACATGTACATCAACACCTTCAAGTACTACAAATATGGCTTTGGTAGTGCCGCCTCGATGATTATCATCCTCTTGGCGGTCGGCTTGATTCTGATCCTGCAATACATCAGCAGACAATTTGAGCGTCGGTTCGAGTAGGGGGAGCTATGAAAAAAACCATTACATTGGGGAAAGTTCTCTCCTATATTCTGATGATTACGTTCACCCTGCTAACGGTCATCCCACTGACGTGGATGATCCTCAGCTCCTTTAAGCCGCATGCCCTGATCGTGAGACATCCACTGGCTCCTCCCACAACATGGTACGTACAGAATTTCATCCTTGCCTGGACACAGGGGAATTTGGGCATCTACTTTATCAATAGCATTGTGTATTCCATGGTAGCTACGTTTTTCACGGTTCTTTTCGCAATGAGCAGCGGGTATGCGCTATCAAAGTTTCATTACAAAAGCAGCCGAGTGGTCTCCATGCTTTATACGTTGGGTCTGCTCATTACCGTACACTCGGTCATCGTGCCTTTGTTCATCATGGAAACGAAACTGGGTTTGGCCAATACCAGACTGGGTGTGATTCTTCCCTATATTGCATTCGGGCTTCCATTCCAGGTCTTTCTTGCTACTACATATATCAAAGGGATTCCCGATGCTATGCAGGAGTCGGCCATTATCGATGGAGCGACTTTCATCCAGGTCTTTGTGAGAATCATCATTCCTGTCGCCACCCCGATTATCTCCACCATGTTCATATATACCTTTTTGGGGAATTGGAATGAGTTCATTCTAGTGCTGACGCTGACCAGTGATTTTACTGTGCGCTCGCTGCCGGTCGGGATCAACAGTTTTGCAGGAGGCATGTCCCGAGATTATGGTCTGCAATTTGCAGCGCTGGTCATCGGTACGGTTCCAATGATCATCTTCTACTTGTTTTTCAAGGACAATATAGCTCAAGGCTTCGCTGCCGGGGCGCTAAAGGAATAATACCATCCATATGACAGAAAAACTCCCTCTCATTCCCTATCCTTCAGGTGCCGTTTCAATGCTCATTGGCACATTCTCTAAACCGCAACGCTTGGCGGTTGCTTTCGACCCTTCCTTTGACGCCGATTTTGTACGGTACTACATCAAAGAGTATCTTGGCATAGAGGAGGAAAGGGGTGGACAGATTCCGAACCTTACAATTGTAAAGGCCGGAGGTGTTATGGATGAGCAGGCCTATCACTTGGAGGTGGTCGGCCAAGGCTGCAGAATTGAAGCAACTACCTTGCAGGGGGTTTTCTACGCCATGCAGACACTGCGTCAGCTTTTTCGTGCCTATCCAAAGGCCATCCCTTGCTGTTGCATCCATGATGCTCCGGCCTTGCAATGGAGAGGCTTCATGCTGGATGTAGCAAGATCCTTCTGCCCGGTCGAGGAGGTGCGGCGAATCATAGATGTCCTTGCTTTCTTCAAAATGAATGTCCTGCATCTGCATGTCAGTGATGATCAGGGTTGGAGAATCAAATCCGATCGATACCCTGAGTTGGGTAAGGGAAACTCGGGGACGTACTCGAGACAAGAGGTCAAGGACCTGGTTGCGTATGCACAGGAACGTCATATCATGATCGTCCCTGAGATTGACATGCCAGGGCACTTCACAGCGGCTCTGTGCTCTTATCCCCAGTTCAGCTGTACAGGAGGACCATTCACCATCCCCCAGGGCGAGGGCATTTTCCCTGACATCTTATGTGTGGGAAAAGATGAAGCCATCAATTTCGTTAAGCACATTATTGATGAGATAGCTTCACTATTCCCTGCCCCGTACTTTCATCTGGGCGGTGACGAGATTCCCTTGGATCGCTGGGTCGAGTGTCCTGATTGTCAAGACAGAAAGAAGGTTCTGGGTTTATCAGATGAAAAAGCTTTGCTACGATGGTTTTGTAATGAGATAACTTCTTATGCAAGAAGCCTGGGCAAACAGGTAATCCTTTACAATGACTATGTTGACCAAGGCTACGATAATGAGATTGTCACACAGGTCTGGAATCCTTTGCTGAAGGATTCACAGCCGACACATCCGGTGATTATGAGCGACTACTTCCACACTTATCTAGATATGAGCCATTCGCTGCTCCCCTTGAAGGTTGTTTATCGCTACGGTAAGCAGTTGCAGACACAGAAGAGCCCTGCCCTGCTCGGTGCAGAGTTCATGCTCTGGACTGAATACATTGCAACCAGAGAAGAGCGGGACCTGCACTTGCTTCCTCGCCTGATTGCAGGAGCCGAGACCTTTTGGACTGAACAGGCACACCATGACTATCATCGGTTTGCAAATACAATGGCCGAATACGGGGCTTCTTTTCTCCTCGCTGATGCATGCATTACGCCCAGAAAGCTCTGGGACACTCCTTTCATTGCCTTTGCATTTGAACGATTCAAACGAAAAAGAAGAGTACGGAAAAACAGCATGAAGGCAGGCATCAGGCTGACATAGTCTTTGCCAAGTCTTGTTCGTGTGCAATTGCCCATGCTACAACCAGTGGAGTAAAAATCTCTCTTCATCAATCATTGGTGGCAATCTTATTCCAAGGGGTGGGAATGCAGGGGCAAAGAGCAATGGGATTGTTTATAATGTTATTATTATAAATATTGATATCCAGCATCTAAAAAAAATCACGTTTTCCATCAGCTGTCACGGGCCCATAGGCTCCTGTTTGAGTTCCCTCAACTCATGTATGATGTCACCGTCATTCAGATACTGTTCTTATAAAGTTTGTCTTCGAATATCTGCACATTATGTGCAATTATATTAATTCATCTTGGTTTTTACAATAGATCATGACATCATATACCGGTCAAGAAGGAATTGGAGGAGCTATTAATGAAACCGACTTCGGTGAGAATCACTGGTAATGAGAAGGAAATCCTGCTGCAGAACGCGATTCAGATGAAGACGGTCTTGAAACGAAACCGATGATGGGGATTCCTACCAGAGTGAAGTATCAGCATTTCCAAGCCTAAGAGTCAGCTGGTCCATCATCAGCCTTTCTTTGCTCCAACCAGTTCCGGAACCGCTCGCCACTTGTAGCAAGGCTTTGCCTGTCTTTTTCAGACAGTTCAACTCTCACTTGAAATAAAGCCCGAAATCCTGCGTTTTCAAAACCCAGGTAATGCTTAATTGATACTTGATTCAACACTCCACCATTAAAGTAATCCTCTGTCGGTAATTCTCCACCCCCCCCCCTGCCCCGAACCTAAAAAATAAAATAACTTCATCTCAATCCGATGGGATTATTCTTGCCTACAAATTATCAAGTATAACTATTTACTGCATTTCGCTTGTAAAATTGTTTGATTTTATTATATTCTGGTACTATAATACATTTAAAGGTTAAAAACGATAGTAAAAGATGAGACTATAAAATGAAAATAAAAAGTATATCCATAGGTGGATTCAAGAATCTGAAACAGACAAGAATCGAGGTCGATCGCATAACCGCGCTGGTTTCACCTAATAATTATGGTAAATCCAATTTTCTCCAGGGAATTGACTTTGCATTGACGTTCTTGAGTGCCGGGGAGAAGAGCCGAAAGAAGATGACTTCTTGGAAGAAAGGGATTCCATTGAACCCGAACTCCGCGGATGATCCGTTCTTCTTTGAGGTTGAGTTCCATGAACCTTCATTGGGGGAATACCAATATGTCCGGTATGGCTTCTCATTCACATGGATACGCGATGATGCATCAGGTCAACGGATTGTCGATGAATGGCTGGAGATGAGAGAAAGTGAGAGTGTTAAATATACAAGGTTTCTGAAGCGAAATGAAGGCCACTACCGGAAAGCAAAATCCACAAGCGCCTTCAGGAACATCATCCTTGGTGATTATCAGTTGGCGGTCGACACTCTGTCTTCAATCGATGATATCGCTTACACCCTTGTGCTCGATCGCATCAAGCATCTTTCGTTCAAGACATGCTCATCCCTGGATATGGATACTCAATATCAGGATGTTCCATTTGAACTGGATAAGCCGGGCATTCCTCTCTCTTACACCAACGATATCCCTAAACTGCTCAACGCTCTCAAGGAGACCAATCCTGAAAGATTTTCTTTGTTCAAGGAAGCCATCACAACCCTCTTCCCAGAGATCACCGATGTGGAAGTGGTGAAGGCAAGGTTCGATCCTCCTCAAGGATTGATCAAGATGTACTCCATGAAGAATGGAGAGGGGCTTCAAAGCAACGATACGGAAATCCCCCCATTCAAATGGAAAAATGAAATCCAAAAGATCTTTGTGACAAACAAACATATGAACCAGCCTATAGACATCACCATGTTGTCAGCAGGGACCAAGCGCCTGTTCTGGATCATGACCATCCTGTTTTCCAGCAACTCGGATACCCATCTGATAGGCATTGAGGAACTGGAGACCAGCATCCATCCGAGACTCTTGAAGCAGACCCTGGAGCTGCTCAATGAGCACCTAGGAGACATCTCCCTTCTCATCACAAGCCATTCACCCTATCTTGTCCAATACTTGAAATTGGAGAGGATCTATATCGGCCTCCCCGATGAGACAAGTCTGGCCTCCTTTCAGAATATTACCAAGAACAAAGCAAAATCTTTAGTCGGCACATCCCAGGATCTTGGGCTCTCTGTGGGAGAGTACCTGTTTGACTTGATGTCGGGCGATTACAAGTCCACCCTCATCCTCAAGCAATTCATCAAGGGTTGAGCCAATATGAAGAAAACCTATTCCAGCGGCGTTGCATTCATTTTCGAAGGAGATACGGAGCAAACTTTCTATGAGATACTGATCAGTCAATTCAGCGGAAAGCACCCAGAATATTCGTACTCGGTCAGTTTTGATGATATAGTCAACGAAGTCATCTCAGAGTCGATCTGTGGATCTCATTCTGTGATCATTCGCATGTATTCCGTGAAGACGATCACTCAAGTAGCTCATTCTGCCGATTGGTTCAACAACTCCTGCAAGAAAAAAAATCCTGGTATCAAATGGACCGTCTTTTTGTGCTATGACACCGACTCCCATCTTGCTGATATCACAAAATTCTATGAAGGTGACTGGCTCACCTTACGGAGGAAATTGAAGGGAAAGAACGTCGAGGTCATTGACCTGGCCTCACGTGCGATGATCGAAGATCTTTTTCTCTATGATAAGGAGGGAATCTGCAACTACCTGGGAGTTCCGAATCAGACCATCCCTCGCGAAGGAAACGGCAAGGCTACCCTAAAGCAGTTCTTCCGCAAATTTGGTAAGGTGTATCACGAAGGGGAACGAGCTGCGGATATGATATGGGGCTTGGACATGGATCTGATCGTTGCCAGCGCTGAGATACAATTGAACCTGATTGAAGAGCGTTGTTTTCCTCTCGTTTCCGAGAGGGTCTTCAGAAGCTGATCGACTCTGATCGAACGGTTTTTGCAGGTGCGCTGCTTCCTGTCCCTACGTTTTCTACACCTATACACCAGATAATCATACTCGGTACCCTTGTACTCGGAGCCGTCATCTTTCCTATAGGGCAAGCCGCATTCACTGCAGTATACCAACCCATATAGGTAAAGCAATTGCGAGTTCCGGTAGATGCCGACCTTGCGCTCTTGGTCGACCCACTCAAGCCGTGCCTTCACCCTGCAAATGACGATGAATTAATTATCCCGATAGACTTTTTCTAACTCCTTGTCAGATAATAGGGTACTGTTCTCACCATCGGGATAATTTCTTAGAGACCATAGAGCTTCTTTACAATATCATCGTCCATGAACATTGGCGTTTCAGATATAAAGAGAGGTTCATCACCTCCCAACGCTTTTTCAATGGCCTTCCTTTTCCTGTTCACATCAAAGTACCACCTAATTATAGGGGATATTTTCGACAAAGAAAAGTTGCTGTGCGCCGGTTTCTGCATCGAGACCCGAGCGGCGCACAGTGCCATAATTGTTATACTGTTGTTGAGGGTTCATGTCGGACAGAAACTATATTGCTCTCAAAAATCGATACTCAGCAGCAAGAATCTCGTTCAACACCACAACCGTATTCGGTCCAAAATTCCATGTCTTGTTCATTGTAAGCAATGACTTGCGTAGTGCGTCTTGTATCGGAGGCAACCACTCTTCTGCATGTCCGTTGATAACAAGAATGTATCTTACCTTACATTGAGAAAGATCAACCGAAAGCATGGATTCTGGCAGGATTTCTTCACTCACCCCGTGCCATCGCAGAATCGTAGCGAAAAGTAACGATATCCCATTTATCATCTTCTCACTGATTTCACTGATGAACTCATTGAATCTCCCATGATTGTCAGGGCTTGGGGAACTATGCTTCGCCTCCACTAGACAGAGAATTTGCTCACGATTATCTGACGGTCGGTTGAGTACAAATTCCACCATCTTCACCCCATCACCAAGATTTGCGTATATGGGACTTTTTTCAATGTAAAAACATACCGATTCAGAGTATGGGCCGAAAGTCATTTCTGATTCATTAATTGTTAGGCTCATGACAACGACAACTCCACTTCTTCTTTGTACAGGCTGATGGATTCATTGATAATCGAGTTGTCTGGTATTCCGTTGATAAGATTATCTTTCTTCCAGTCTTGACCTTCAGCTGAGAGAACAGGGATGGGGAGGTGATGTTGTTGCCAAAGGAGAAACAACTTCTTGACCACAAAGTATGAATGACTGGCAAGGAAAAACTGGATACCGCTTTTTGCTAGAATCACAATGATGTCCATAAGCTCCGAAATTGCCTTAGGATGAAGAGCCGACTCTGGTTCATCTATGAAAACCATCGAATGGGTATCAAGATACCGGTTACTTAGCAATGTATCCAACATCGCAATCTTCTTAACTCCCTCAGCCGTAACCCCTATTGCAAACTTTTGGTTGCCTTTCCTAAAGCTCCATCGACCGGATTCCTCATCGATTTCGATCCGCCCATCGATTATATTACGAAGATTCTTTCGGGCATCGGCAAACTCCCGATAATTTCTCCCTTGCCTAGGAGGTTGCCGGAGAGCTCTGGCTAGATCTACATAGGTATCGTCAAAACCAAACGATTTGTCTGTCTCCCTTGATTTTAATACAATGCCATGAAGAGATAGAACTTCCTTGGCGGGTAGAAAAATTGAATTGCTTGACCGAGGCTCAACATCATTTTGCAGGGAAGAAATTTGCTTGGTTGTATCCTTACCGAACTTATACATAAAATGCTTCTTATCCACATCCATTGAAAAGGAAAGCGAACCATCAACCCCTTTTGTGACCAGATCACCTATTCTATCGCACTGGAACGTCCAATATAATTTTTGGGCAAGAATTTCTGATGCAGTACTCTGCTCATTCCCACGTTTATACTCTTCAAGAGTTCTCATTGCGGTGTAGAGAGCTTTAAGGAGGAATGATTTTCCTGTACCATTGCCCCCAAGGACAAGATTTATTTGGCCTAAACCCGACCACTTAAGAGCTTGGAAAGGCCCATAATTTTGTAGGTGTATCTGATCTAGCATGCATTGCTCCTTATTTTCATCAAGTCTATTACGAAGTCAAGCGTCACACCCGCATACAGAATCCGCAATAATTCTTTCAGAAAATCAATTATACGTTATTTAATCACGCATCTCAATAAATAATAAACACTTATATTGATTATGGTCGGGCCTTTTCCATTCTTTTCGTATTCTCTCGTACCAATGTAGGTGGTATCCTTGAAAGAATTCGGAACATCTCATCCTGCTGGGAAACCAATGGTAATTACAAGCTTATTACTCAATACCTCAGCCTGAACCCCAACGAAAGCCTTCAGAAAAATATACTCTACAAAAGACCGTTCAAGCTTCCAACAAGCGTTCCATCAGATAATTCTGCAGAACGATTTGAGCTGGCAGATTCTTTTCGGCTGCCAGGTTCTTGATCCGTGCTTTCAATTGCATGGGATTTCTGGTGATCATAGCAGAATCTCCATGTACGTCAGGACCTTCGACTGTACCCGTAGCCTTTGTGCATAATCCATGAGGCGCCCAATGTCCTTCTCCCGTGAGCCGGCATACATCCTCATCGCTTGGTTCACCACCTGGATATCGGCCTTGTGACGGGTTTTGACCATATCGCAAAGAGTACGTTCGATATCATATACCTTGAGGGAGTTCCCACTTGGTGAGGCTTGTGTCATGATCCCCAACGGATACGTTTCTTCGTTGGCTACTTTGGCTACCACACCTCGTTTGATGACATTGCCAGGATTGTAGCCAAAGGGAAATGTCATGGTGTACCGTGATGGGGTTCGATCGGTCATGGCATGAAGATACAGTGCAGTCTCATGAGAAAAGATTCCCGAGGGCTTCCTTTGGCCTCTCGTTATTGTACCGGTGGATAAAGTTTTCAACCACAGGCACCAGGATTTCCTTGCGGACCATGTGGCTCTCAACCTTTGTCTTCCCGAACTGATTGTACAAGCACTGCGTCTTTATTATGCCATTCAAGGCCTCAATGAATCATACGAAATTTCGTATGATTCATTGAATCCTGGCACAAAACTCTGAAGTATTCAGTCGGATATCCTAAGATGTTCGAAAACCTGGAGGCTGCGAGGATATGGTATGCAAACTTTGTGTATTGGTACAACAACGGTCACCAGCATTCAGGTTTGGCATATGCCACCCCGATGCAGGTCAGAACTGGCAAGGCCTCTGATTTGTTTTCCGAACGAAACAAAACAATTAGGCAAGCAAGAGAACGGAATCCCCTACGTTGGAAGGATGAGAAAACAAGGATTTATGTATTGCCGGTAGTCAAGACTATATACCGACCTTTAAGAAAAGTGGTTTGACTAACAAGAGTCAAAAAAAAGGCGAAAACTAGCTTGACAAATACCGGGGCTCACCTTCTTTCAGATGCTTGAAATCTTTGAAATACGTAGAACTGTTTTATCTTATTTGGGTGTCCTTGATGGGTACGAAGGCCTTCCCGTGAACCGGTATCCGTACAGGTTTCATAAATCATGTTTTAGATGCCCTGTTTTAGCATTTGGGGATATTCTGTACCAATATTCCCTCATGTATTGCTAACTAAACGTATATATTGGCTCAAAATTTTGTTATTATTGCAAATTATTCGCTCATCTTTTTGTATTTTTGATTGCATTTCTCACGTATGTGAAGCATAATTAAGCCAATAAGAGGTAAGGAGAATACCATGCTCTATTTGAAACGGAAAATTGACAGCTTTTTGTCAGGGTGGGAAAAAAGTGATAATAAGAAGCCTCTTATTATAAAAGGCCCTAGACAAGTTGGAAAAACTGAATCGATTCGGCGTTTCTCAAGTAAGAATTACGAGAATGTCCTAGAGATCAATTTTGTTGAAGAACCAAAATACAAAATGATTACGGTGGACGGATACAAAACAGATGACATCATCAAGAACATCTCTCTCCTTGATCCTTCCAAGCGCTTTATCGCAGGCAAAACACTTATCTTTTTTGACGAGCTACAAGAGTTCCCTGAGATTGCCACAGCTCTGAAATTTTTCCACATTGATGGCAGATTTAAGATAATTTGCAGTGGCTCCATGCTTGGCCTAAACTATACAAAAATCGAGAGCAACAGCGTCGGGTATAAAACGGACTATACAATGTTCTCTCTTGATTTTGAGGAATTTCTGTGGGCAAAGGGATATGATGATCAGTTTGTCCTTACTCTGCTTGAACATATGCATACACTGAAGCCTTTGAACGAAGTGCTAATGTCGGTTTGCAGTTCTCTCTTCCTTGACTACTGCATTCTTGGTGGCATGCCAGCAATAGTACGCGACTATATCGTAAAAGGTACTTTTGAAGGCTCTCTGGAAATCCAGCGTCAGCTGATTGCCGACTATAAGGAGGATATCCGCAAATATGCACAGGGAGTGGATCAGACCCGTATTCTCAATGTCTTTAACCAAATCCCCACGCAACTTGCGAAGGACAATAAGAAGTTCCAGATTTCGAAGGTCGCATCAGGAGCCCGTTTTTCAGAGTATCGAGGATGCATTGAGTGGCTCGATGACGCCGGGGTGATTAACCTCTGTTATTGTCTGAAATTCCCCGCCCTGCCTCTCAAGGGCAATTTCGATGAAACCAAATACAAGATATATTTTGCCGACAATGGATTGCTCGTGGCTATGCTGGATGACGAAACCCAAGAGGACTTGCGGGCAAATAAAAACTTGGGGGTGTACAAAGGAGCGCTGTATGAGAACATCGTAGGGGAGGCACTGGTGAAAAGCAGTTTCAGTCTATACTACTATAAGCGCGAAGATTCGACCTTGGAAGAAGATTTCTTTGTCAGAACAGCCTCTGAATTGATTCCTGTCGAGGTCAAAGCAAATAATGGTCGAGCAAAATCCCTCAGGACACTGATCAAGAGCGACAAGTATGCTGACATTCAGTATGGTATCAAGTTAACTGGAGGCAACATCGGATATAGCGACAATATATACACATTCCCCTATTTTTGTGCATTCTTGTTGAAGCGGTATCTGAAATCCAAATCATAATCGAAGAAAAGATACGTTCTGGCACTCGAAGATTTTGCAAATGCTATAGCCGTGGAGTGAAAAAATTCTTCCACCTCCTTGTTGCAGCTGCATAAAAATCGGGCTAGGACTTGCTCGATTATGGAATCGTCAGCATATCCTAGCCATGAACACAGCTGCTCAAGACTCAGCTCTTGTTGTTGTCCAGCCATTTCTGGAATCTCTCTGAACTGGTGGCGAGACTCTCTTTATCTTTCTCGGACAACTTGAATCTGACGACAGGCTTATCGATGTTCTTGGCGATTTCACGCAAGGCCTTCTTGGGCATTTTAAACACAGTGTTAAAAGAACTTGTTGCCATGGCTCACCTCCTATATGCGATGCTCTCCTGGCTGAACCTCCAGAACTCTGATGAAATAAGTTTCGGTGAACTGTTCTACCAACTCCTGGAAGAAGTCCAAGATACGGCTCTCTTTCATGCCATTGAACTGGTGTTGACATTATTCGTCGAGACCCTCGCTTCTGAATATGCCATGCCACCGGAAAAGCTCAATGAAGCGATGAACAAATTCCTCAAGCAACTGCCTGAGAGGCTGAAAACATGTCTGGATCTAGCTGCTTAGGCCTGTGCGAACTTTGAGTTAAGAATATTACTTTCGATGAAATTATTGAACAGTACTTAATTCTAGAATCACCAACGCCACTCGAATCATAGGTTAACATCTCTTTTCATTTGCTTTCACCATGGTGGTGAAAGTGAGCTCAATTATCGTTTTGGTGGGATACCAGTTGTCCTCACATCACTTATCCCGATAATGCGAACCACACTGAACAATTCGGATAACCTCTCCATCAATACGATAGACCAGCCGGTTGCAATCATCGATCCTTCGACTCCAATATTGAGCAAGATCACCAGATAACCGCTCTGGCTTACCTATCCCTTTGTTGCCATTTCGATCGATGTCCCTGAGAAGCGCTAGAATTCGCTTCAGGGTTTTCTTATCATGCTTTGTCCAGTATTTGAAATCCTGCCTGGCCTCGTCCGTTCAGGCCTTAATCACGTACATCCACCTCGTCGATAGTGCCTCCTGTCGACTCCATCTGGGCAATTGACTTCTTGAGTCTTGCCATATTCTGGTCGCTGTAGAACGGATCGACGGCCACTTCAAAAGGGATACGCTTCTCCCTAGCTACCTTCGTGGCGAAGATGGTGAAAGCCGCGGTAGGTGTCAAACCAAGTTCCCGACAAGCCTTCTCCATATTGTTCTTCAAATCTGCATCCATGCGGAAATTTATATTTACGGTTGACTGTCCCATACGATTCTCCTCTCTTATTGCAATATTGTATTCTGCTATCAAGATAGATGCTATTGCAAAGCGTTAGGCAAAGCGAGTAACTACCTTCCAACTAGTATCGTGGTTACTTCACGACTTCCGGGGTGACTTCCGGGGTAAGGCGTATTTGGTTTGATGCTCATCCACAACCTGTACAACATAAGTTCATGCAGGCCAAGACTACGAGGAGTCATGAACTTAAATTTCGATCAGAAAGTCTAAATTGAAATAATGAGCTCAATTCGACGTTCGAATTTCAAGATATCCTTACTCATGATTAAAAAATCGTACGGACTATCCTTGTACATCTGCGCTAGGCTCCTGTTTGAGTTCCCTCAACTCATGTATGATGTCACCGTCATTCAGATACTGTTCTTATAAAGTTTGTTTTCGAATATCTGCACATTATGTTCAATTATATTAATTCATCTTGACTTTTACAATAGATCATGACCTCATATACCGGTCAGGAAGGAATTGGAGGAGCTCTTAATGAAACCGACTTCGGTGAGAATCACTGGTATCACCATACACAACTTCAAGAATGTTATCGAAGGGTCTTTGTCCTTCGAGAACATAAGGAAAAATTACAGGGCCAGTATCGTAGGGTTGTATGGACAAAACGGTTCGGGCAAGACCGCATTGATAGATGCCTTGGAATTATTGAAATACGCACTCTGCGGACGCACAATTCCAGAGAAATTTGCAGATTTTATCAACGTTGATTCTGATGTGGCAACGCTCTCATACGATTTTACTGTTAAAACGCCCGAAGAGACTTCCATGGTGACCTATCAGTTCAGCATAAAATCAGTCTCTGATTCTTCTGAACGGAATGTCGACTCCGTCCAGCCAGGCGAACAAAAGAAACGGGTCTGCGTATTCAACGAACTTCTCAAGTGCCCGATCCTGAGTGAGAAGAAAATCAGGATGGGCAAACTTGTTGATACGGATACTACAGAATTGTTTCTTCCGAGACCGAAGAAACAGCTTCTGGTTGGAAGCAGCAAGCAAATCGATACTGATCTTGAAGTCGCGAAAAAACTTTCAAACGCCCAATCCCGTTCATTTGTGTTCTCAAGAGAGTTTCTGAATGCTGTGAGAAGCACGGTGAAGCAATCCGCCAATTCTGACATGGAGCTTTCCTTTTATGCC
>Ga0334893_1001047_pt1 | contig 29897 bp, 15 predicted proteins | sample GraSluR3_MG_5_FD_207218 | JGI IMG/M metagenome (GOLD analysis project Ga0334893, IMG submission 207218) | Sludge microbial communities from methane-producing bioreactor in Wageningen University, Netherlands - Granular Sludge_09_05-R3 | ecosystem: Engineered > Bioreactor > Anaerobic >...
GCCCGTCGGATCCCGCGGGAGAAAGGATACGACCTCTACGACTTTCTCAGCGCAGGGCTGACCAACTACCACACCCATCCCGTCGTCTCCACGCCCGGGCTGTTGTTCGGCTACAACGAGAAGAACTCCTTCGGCTTGCTCCACTTCGACACCGCCGCCGAGGATCCCAAACTGACCTGGGAGATCGTCAACATCGACGGCGAGTCGATCTGGTCGTTCGATCTCACCCTGAGCCGGCTTACGGACGGCGAGCCCCGGCACGCCGAGGCCGGCACGCCGAGGCCGGACGGTACGTCGATCGAAGCAAGGCATGCCGACGCGAAGAAAGGAAAGGACCCACCGTGAAGAACTCCGTGACGCTGCTTCCCCACGGGGGCATGGTTGCCTTCGCCCTGGCGGGCGTTGCGTTGGCCGGAGCTTCGGCCGCGTTGGGCGAAGGGCCTGAGGCGCCCTTTGCCGCCATGTCGCCGGAGCAGGTGCGCCGGTACGAAGACGAGGTGCGCGAGGCGTACCTCGCCGGCGACCGATCGCCCGAGACGATGCGAAGAGTGGCCGACCTCGCCCTGATCCCGCCGAGGCTCAACACCTCGCCGTTGCCGCAGTACGACTACGACCGGCTGGATTACGGCATGACGATCGGCATCGAAAGGACGCCGAAGGGGCGGCTTTGGGCCGCGTGGGTGGCGGGCGAGGACGGCCCCCAGGCGTTCATGGTCGCCGCCACCAGCGACGACGACGGCGAAACCTGGTCGAAGCCCCGGCTGGTCATCGACGGCCAGTCACCCAACCTGCCGCTGCCCCGCAGCGTGCTCGTCGGCACACTCTGGACCGATCCCCTGGGCCGGCTGTGGTTCTTCTTCGACCAGGCAATGAACATGCGCGACCGCCGCGCCGGCCTGTGGGCCGCCGTGTGCGAGAACCCCGACGCCGAGAACCCCGCGTGGTCGAACCCGCGGCGCATCTGGCACGGCCGGATGCTCAACAAGCCGACCGTCCTCTCGACCGGCGAGTGGCTGCTGCCGGTCTACCTGCTCGAGACGCCGGGCCTCGGCCCTTTCGCCGCGTGCGCCTTCCCGGAACTCGACCCGTATCGGGGAGCCAGCGTATTTGTCTCGACCGACGCGGGGGCCACCTGGCAACGGCGCGGCACCGTGCCCTTTCCCAACCCGTGCTGGCACGAGCACATGATCGTCGAGCGTAAGGACGGCTCGCTGTGGATGCTCGCCCGAACGCGCACGGGCCTGATGGAGTGTTGCTCCGACGACCGGGGCAAGACGTGGTCGACGCCCGCCGCGCCGCAAGGAATCGACCATCCGGTCGCGCGATTCCATCTGCGCCGGACGGCCTCGGGCCGCATCCTGCTGGTCAAGCACGGCGAAACGATCGACGCCCACGAGGGCCGGAGCAAACTGACGGCCTGGTTGTCGGAGGACGAGGGCGCCACGTGGAAGGGCGGGCTGATGCTCGACGAGCGCAAGGGCATCTCCTACCCCGACGGCACGCAAGCGCCCGACGGCACCCTCTACCTCTCGTACGACCGCGAGCGTTCCCGGCTGGGCGAAATCCTCATGGCCCGCATCACCGAGGACGACATCCTCGCCGGCAAACTCGTGAGCCCGAACTCCCGGCTGAAGATGCTCATCAGCCGCCCATGGAAAAACCGCAACCGGGTGGCGCCGTAGCAGGGCGACGTATCCCGGAGAGCGCCGGCTGTCGACCTCTTTTCGCCATTGCGGACGATGTGCCCGCATCGACCGAGGTCGGCGTCACTTGCCGTGGCGTCACGGACTCCACCGTGTCGCCGCCTTTGTGTTCGGAGTACCGCTCGGACGCGCCGCCTCGCCCTGGCGCGCACTCACGGCATGGTGAGCGTTTCCTTGTCCGCGCCGTCGGCGTCGAGGGTCACGTCGAAGGTCTTCGTCTTGCCGTCGGTGGTGACGACGATCGCGTAACGCCCGCGAAAACCGCGAAACGCGACACGGCCCCGGGCGTCGGAGGTCGTCGCGAGGCGGGTCTTCCAGTCGTGGTTGATGAGTTGGTCGAGGGCCTGGTAGGCGGGCTTGGGGTGGAAGTCGTCGTCGGCCAGTCCGCCGCCCGCGATGCCTTCGTTCTTGTAGGCCGTGCCGTCCCCGAGGTTCCACCAGGTGATGCCGGCCATCTGCGGCGCGGCGAACCAGAGGCGGTAGATGTCGCGGACCACGCGCCGCTGGATTTCGAGCCCGTCGTCGCCCGCCGACCCAATGGTGATCTCGGTGATCCACAGCGGCAGGCCGAGCTCGGCGAACATCTCGTACGTGTCCAGAAGCCGGCCCGGATCGCAACGATCGCCCTCCAGGTAGCCGTCGAGCGCCTTGCGGCTGAAGAAGTGGAACTGGAACCCGATGCCCTCGATCGGCACGCCGTTTTCGAGCAGCTTCGCACACTGGCGGTAGAAGCGGTTCGATCCGTCGGGCGGCCAGTTGAAGCTGGCGACGTCGTTGATCATGAGCACGTTCTCGGGGCGGAACACCTTTTGCTGCTCGGCGAATGCCCAGGGAACGTAGGGGGGGGAATCGCGGTCCTCGGCCGAAAAGAAAGGATAGTGCGCCGGGCAGACCAGCGACTCGTTCACGCCGTCCCAGATCGGGATATCCTTCGCGTAACGGTCGGCGATCTCGCGGAAACGCTTCTGGTAGAGACCCGCAAGCACGTCGGGATCCTTGGGCATCCAGTCGGGATTGATGCTGTGCCACACCAGGGGATGGCCCTTGAGCGTCAGTCCGTGCTTCTTGCCGAAAGCCACCACGCGGTCGGGCGGCGGCCGGCGCCAGATGTCGGGGCTCCCCTCGGCAAACCGCGGCTTGCCCTGCTCGGGCTCGAGGTCGCCCCAGTAAAACGGCGCCGTCGCGAAATTGAACAGCTTCAGGAAGGCGTCTTCGTACGCCCGGTTCTTCTCTCCCATCTGCCCCAGCACGAAGATGTTGCAGCCGAAGAGGAACGCGTGCGACTCCTGGGCGATCTTCACGTCGGCGCCGGCCACCGGGCGGCCGTCGGGGGCCACGATCCGCAGCACGGCGTCGCTCTTGCGATGCTTCTCGATGCCGTCGTCGATACGCTTCTGGACGGCCCGATCGTCCCAACGCTTGAGATAGTTCTCCGGCAAACCGGCCACGCTCGGCGAAGGCGCGGCCGTCGAGAGGGCCAAGGCGGCCGCCGCGGCCAGACCGATCGGCGCTTGCATGACGAAGACTCCTTGGTAAGGTCCCATGGTAGTTTCGGTCCTCCACTCACCGCTCGCGTTTCGACATCGTCAGGACGGCGTAATCGTTGAACCCGGGCACGTCGATGCGCCAGTGCGTCCCGGCGTGCTCGCCGACCGGCACGGGTTGCGGCTTGCGGTCCTCCATCGGGGCCGCGAACGTGCAATCGATCGGGCCGAGGGCGTCGACCGCAACGTCAACGCGGGCGCCCGGGCCAACGGGATCCTGGGCATAGTTGAGCAAGTGCACGGCCATGCGGCGGTCGGAACGTTTCACCTCGGTGAAGACCGTCTCGGGCGCATCGATCCGGACGGCGGGCGCCCACAGCCTGGCCAGGTCGGCCGTCAACCGGCGGCCGCCGTCGCGGGGCGCCTCGACGCGGATGACCCAGGAAGCCGCGCGCACGGGCGCGGTGTCGACATCCGCGCGGCGGATGGCGTTGCCGTGTCCGGCCAGCGCGGCCAGCGGATTGGCGCGGCGCTGTCGATACCACTCGTCGTACTCGCCGGAGCGACCCGTCACGATCAGCGGGCCTCCGCGCTCGGCGAAACGCAGCAGGGCCGCCAGTTCGCCGTCGGAAAGGCAGGTCTGGTCGCACACGAGAAGCACCTCGCAGTCGGCCGGTATTTCCAGCTCCTTCCCGGCTTCGGCAGGCAGCAGACCGAAGGGAACGTGGTGGCGCAGGAGGATCTCCTCGGCGCTGAGCAGCGCACGGTGCGCCCGCTCCGAAAACAGCAGCGATTCCCGCGAATAGAGCAAGCGGACCGGAGCATAGCCTGGCAGTTCCAGGGCGGCCCGCCCGTCGCGCACTGCTTCGTTGAACTTTCGCAGCAGCGGCCGTCGAAACGCGACAAGCTCGCGCGACACCATCGCGGGATCGGCTCGCATGACCGTCCGATCGGTGGGAATGCCGCCAAAGACGGCGTTCTCCATGAGGTTCAATACGTACTTCGCCTCCGCGTCGCCCGCGATGCCCGCATCGCTGTCGCTCAGGGCGAGGATGGGCGTATCCAACTGCCGGGCCAGCTTCATCTCGCGCACGCGGTTGACGATGCAGCCGTCGCGCAGGCCGGGTTCGTTGCCCGATTGGGAGACGAACAGATCGAAGCAGTCGCGCAGGTCGGTGACGATCAGGGCGGCGCCGCCGGCCATGTCGGCACGGCGGATGGCCTGGATGTTGCCGCTCATGATGACCGACGGCTTGCACGACTTGCCCACCTCGTACAGCCGGCGAAACAGCGCCGCGACGCGCTCGCAGCGAAACAGCAGCCAACGCTGGGCGATCGGGTCGCGCAGCTCCCCGTAGCGCGAAGGCGGCGGCGGAAGCACGTGCTCGACCGTGGGAATGCCGAAAAGCCGCTGCGGGTCCGGCTCCCGGGCAAGATACGCGCGGAACAAGGCGACGCAGCGCGGGCAGTAACAGGCCGGCACGTGACAGTTGTCGAACAGGATGCCGTCGAACCCGCCCTCGGTCAACGCAATGCGCACCATCCGGGCCAGGTACGGCTCGAAACCGGGGGCATGGATGCACGGAAGCCAACGGAAATAGCTGGTGTGATAGGTTCGCTTGCGCCCGTTCTCGTCGACCGCGGCCCAGTCGGCCAGGTCGGGTATCTCGGCCTGCATCGTCTCGTAGTAGAGCGTCGAGAACTGCACGTAAGCCAGGACGCGAATGCCGTGCTTGTGGCAGTGCTCGACGAACCGCTTCACCTTGGGAAAGTCCTTCGATTCGTGCTTCCAGCCCATGCCCTTGTAGAATCGGCTGTGCAGGATGTTCAGCCCGAGTTCCTGCATGAGCCGCGCCGAGGCCTCGCTGTCGAACCATTCGTGCCAGTCGTCGAGCCACAGCGCGCTGCCTTCGATGCCGCCGGTCGACGGACCGCCGATTCGCCGGTACATGGCCCTCGGCTCGTGGTTGCCGAACGTCCACCGGCAATCGAGCGGATCCAGGTCGACCCTCCCCGGCGAGTCGGACCGCGCCGAGCCGGGGTCAGCGAACGTGCGCCGCTCGCCCATGGCGCCGGCCAGAAGCCCGGCGCCGGCAACTCGCAGAAAATCGCGTCGGATCAGGCGGGCGAGCTCGGGCATGGCTTGCTCCGGCAGGGGTAGCGATCACGGGGGCCTACGGTCGTCCCGCCCGCGGAAACCGCGCCGCGGCAGGCCGACAAGCGCCACCATCTTGAATCGACCGCTTCGTCGCTGTCAAGGGACCTCGCCCGTCGGCCATCGGCTCCGCCAGCGCGCCGATGAACGGCTCGTGCACGGCGCAGGTCACCACGCATGCGACCGGCGAACGGCTACTTGTACGGCTGGGTCCACGCGGCGGGCTGGGATTGCCAGTCGAGTCCGGGGGGCTCGGCGGCCCGGACGATCTTCGCCCGGACGTACAGATCGTCGGGCTTCAGCGTGTACGCGCCTTGGGTACCCTCGACCGAATCGAGCACGACACCGATGCCCCCCGAATAGACATCGATCTTCCGCGCCGGGCAGCGGGGGCCCTTCTCGACGTCGATGATCCGGCTCGAGGGATCGTAGCCCTTCTTCGTGCCGAGGAACACGATTCGGTACGGGCCTTCCTCTTGCACGTCGATCTTGACCGAAAGCGTCCGGCCGTCGAATTGAATGTCCTCGAAATCGAGCCCGTTGGAGGCATAGAAATCTCCGGCGGCAATCGCGGCCAGCAGTTCCTCCGCGCAAAGATTCGCCGCCCGAACGACGCTCCAGGCCTTCGGCGGTGTGCGGTACGAATGGCGGTCGTCCGTTCCCAGGCCCAACAGCAACGGCTGGTCGTGCGCGGCCCGATACGCGTTGACCACGTCCCAGAACTTCTCCGGTTTCCAGCCCTGCGGATGGGCGTCGAACCCTCCGGTGATGCTGTTGTTGTTCAGTTCGAACAGGCGAATCTGCGGAAGGGCGATCAGGTCGGCGGGCGAGTAGTCGTAGTACCGCCACAGCGGATGGTTCGCCATGAACAGGTAATCCTGCCCGCCGTAGACTTCCCGCCCTTTCGCGAACGTCTGTTCGAGTATCTCCTTCGGTGTTTCCGCGGTAATATAGGAAAACACCTCGCGCACGTTGATGAAGTTCACGTGGACCTGCTGCTCGTTGTAACAGCCGCCGGTCTGCTCGTACCCGGGAATCATGAGAAACTTCCCCGGCTCGGCGAACTTCTCCTCCAACTCCGAGAAGGGGGTCATGCGAACGTACGTCTGACCGCCCACGGTGATCGTCCGGACGGAATCCTTGCCGAACTTCTCGATCGTCTCGTCGACGTGAGCTTGCGTGAGTTTCGGCCAGCCCGGAGCCGGAGAGATCACCTTCCAGAGCGACGTCTCGCCCTCGAACGGGGCACGGTCGGACGGCGGGTTCTCGAACTTGAAACCGTCGAAGCGCAGATCGTCCGCCTGGAAGATGTTGTGGTCGGACGGGCAGATGAAGTGGTAGCCGTGCGACTTGTACCAGTCGATCGCCCACTCGGCAAGCGGCTCGCCGTCCGACCATTGGGTGTGCATGTGCAGATTGCCCTTGAACCAACGTCTTTTCGTCGTCGATCCGGCGTCCTGGGCGGAGAAAGCACGTTGGGCGTTCGCGAACAACGAAGCCGTAATCGCGCCGCATGTCCCCAGAAAATCACGACGAGTAATGCACTTCACCATGGATTGCGCTCCTGTGTCGGCCAGAACCATCGCACGGGGGCCGCAAACGGTTCTCCCTGCCGAAGCAGGCGAGAAGGCCCCTCCCGCCCACCGCGACGGCGTTCGGATTGGTCAAAGACCACCGTACAACGCGGTTCTCTCGGCGTCAACTTCGGACGGATCGGCCGGCGGCGGCGAAATCGAGGGCCCGGCGATCGACGAGTGGCAGCGTCGGTTTCGACCTGGTATGATCGACTCGATGGGGGAGACGCCAAAGCAGCATCTGCGGCGATTGCCGCCGAATCGGGAGGTTTTCGATGAGCAAACAGGGTTATCGCAAAGCGGAGGAAAGCAAGCAGCGTTCGCGGCGGCGTTTTCTTGCCGCGACGCTCGGCGCCGTCGCCGGGGTCCGGGTGATCCCGGCTTCGGCCCTGGGCAAGGGCGACCAACCGCCGCCGAGCGAGCGCATCGCGATCGGCTGCATCGGGCTGGGGAACCGCGGTCCCGCCCTGATGCGGACGTTCCTGGGGCAGAACGACGCCCGCGTGGTCGCCGTCTGCGACGTCAACGCCAAGCAGCGCGACCAGGGCAAGCAGATCGTCGACCGCTACTACGACGACGAGGGCTGCGCGGCCTACCACGACTTCCGCGACCTCTGCGCCCGGCCCGACATCGACGCCGTGTGCATCGCGTCGCCCGATCATTGGCACGTGCTCCACTCCCTGGAAGCGGTGCGCCACGGCAAAGACATCTACACCGAAAAGGCCCTGGGACTAAGCCTCGCCGAAGACAAGGCCCTGCGCGCGGCCTGCCACCGGTACGGCACGGTGTTCCAGTGGGGCACCCAGCAGCGGTCGAGCGAGAACTTTCGCTTCGGCTGCGAGCTGGTCCGCAACGGGCGCATCGGCAAGCTGCATACCATTGTCGTCGGCGTCCCCCACGACTTCGCCTTCCCGAATCAGCCGACCCAGCCGGTGCCCGACTACCTGGACTACGACCTCTGGCTGGGCCCCGCCCCGTGGGCCCCGTACACCTACCATCGCTGCCGGCCGTGGACCAAGGAAGACAGCTACGGCATCTGGTATCACATCTCCGACTACTGCCTGGGGGGCATCGGCGGATATTGGGGCATTCATCACCTGGATATTGCCCAATGGGGCCACGGCACCGACGACACGGGCCCGGTCGAGGTCGAGGGGACGGCCACCTTCCCCGACGACGGGCTGGCCGACTGCGCCGTCGCCTGGAACGTCCGCCACACCTACGCCGACGGCGTGACGATGATCTACACCGACAACAAGCAGAACAAGCAGGGAGTCGTGTTCCAGGGGACCGAGGGATGGGTGTACGTGCGCCGCGGGCAGATCGACGCCGAGCCGAAATCGCTCTTGACCTCCCGCATCGGACCCGAAGAAATCCACCTGCTCGAGAGCCCGGGCCACCAGCGCCAGTTCCTCGATTCGATCAAGACCAGGAAGCCGACCGTCTCGAACATCGACGTTGCGGTCCGAAGCGACACGATCGCGCACCTGACCGACATCTGCACCCGACGGCGACGCAAAATCCGCTGGGATCCCGTGCGTGAAGAGATCGTCGACGACGCCGAGGCCAGCCGCATGCTCTGCCGCGCGATGCGCCAGCCGTGGCGCCTGGAGGCCTGAACGAAACCGATCGAAGCCCCGAGCACCGGCAACGCTCGACCTCTTCGGCGCCCTTCGCCCGCAAGCGTGTCGGTCGACGCTTCCTCCCGTTACTCCGTCACTCGTGCCCCGACCGCGCCGCGGGGCGGATCATCAGGGAGCGAACGCGCAGATTGCGGTCGGCCGGGGGATCGTAGAAGTCGTTGGTGAACGACAGGCTTACTTCGTGCTCGCCCTCGGCGACGGGGGCTTCGAGACGCAGCGCGTGCCAGCCGGGCTTGTCGAGCTGCAGGTCGCCGAGCGGCCGGTCGTCGAGGTCGACGCGGACGTTGGGAAACGCGCCCCCGGCCTCGGTCCCGCTCGCCCGCACGACGAACTCGTACTTGCCCGCGGCCGCGAACCGCACCCGGCACGCGATCGTGCCGTTCGAGCCGAGATAGGCGGCGCCGTCGTCTTGCGGAGTGAAGCGGAAGTCGCGCTTGGGCTTCATGGTGGCCGGCGGGATGGTGATTCCGCGGGCGCGCGCGCCGAACCGGCAGCCCAGGTTCGTCAGCAAGGTCGACGCGTACCGGTCGGCCTTCTCGGCGTTCCGCTCTTCTTCGGTCCAGGCGACCTGATCGACGAGCACGAACCCCTTGCCCAGCGGCACCTTGACGAGCACGGCCGGCTCGACGAGCGGCTTCGATTCGAGCGAGGGCACCGGGCCGTAGGCCACGCGGTCGAGACGCACGTTGCGGTCTTCGCCCGTGTCGGGATCGTGCGCGTCGTTGACGAAGGCCAGGCCCAGGATGCGCTCGCCCTCGGCGACGGGCGCGGTCAGCAGATAGGTCTCCGGCGACGTGCTCTCGGTGAACACGCTTCCGCAGGGGCGGCCGTCGATCGACAGCTCGACCTGCGGATAAACCCCGCCGCAAGGAGTTCCGCTGCCGCGGATCAGAAAGGCGTATCGGCCCGACCGCGGGAACTCGACCTTCGTGCGGATCGCGCCCGTGCGCCACATGGAGACGCTCTCGTCGTCGAAGCGTGGATCTCCCGATTCGGCCTCCATCGACTCGGCCTCGACGACCGTCAGGTGCGCCGGGTCGGGTTTGCCGGCCACGATCACGTAATCGGCCAGGGCCGTGGAGAGCGGAGTGCGCACGCGCCACGCGAGCCCCTGCCGATCGCCGTACCAGTAGAGTTCCTGGTTGCTCAGCCCGTCGATCGCGGGGTCGGGGCGGGAAATGCGCGCGGGAACGGCGCTGCCCCGCTGGGCGAACAACGGCTCGGGGAAGAGAGCTTGAATCGCGGCGATTCCGCGGGGCGAGCCGCCGTGCAGGATCACCCGTCCACCCGCCTCGACGAACTCGCGGATCTTGCCCTGGTGCCGGGCCACCTCGCTCGAATCGGTCTCGGCCAGCAGCACGCCGAACTCGGCCAGGTCGACCTGCCCGAGCCGGCCCGATACGTCGGTGAACGACGCATCGAGATCGCGGACCCGATCGGTCAAGGGCCGATTCTCCTCGACGACGGCCAGCGACACGGGAGCCTCGGTCGGCGAGCCCGCTCGGCGAAGCAGGCGTTCGAGCGTGATCTGGGCCATGGGCTCGTCGTTGAGCTTTTCGCCGATCGCCAGTTGCGAGAGGAGATAGCGCCCCCGGCCTTCGGGCAATTCGAGCGCACCCACGTAGACGAGCCCTTGCGGCCCGCCCGAGTCGACGAGCGTCCGGAACCGACCCTGGCTCGGTTTGGCGATCGCCTTGCGCAGGACCACGTGGTCGCCTCGCCAGAAGCACAAAGGCGACGGGCCGCGCTGCGCGGCAAAGCTGCCCGCCTCGTCGTCGCCGGCCCCACGTTCGTCGGCCTTCGGCTCTTGTCCGTCCAGCGCGGGCATTCGCTCGAAGGCGATCGTGGCCCCGCGGTCGACCAGCGTGGCGGGGAACAGCCCGTGGTCGTAGCTCGCCTGCTCGAGAACGACGACCGATCCGCCGCTCCAGACGAAGTCGGCGAGGGCTTGGCGCGGCCCGGCCGGGCCGCCGACCACGGGCGGGCCGTCCGACGGCTTCAGGCCGTCCAGGGCATGGGGCCCGATCAGCAGGACGTGGGCCTCGGGAAGGTCCGCCAGGTCGCCGACGCGAAGGGGCGTAACCCCGGCGTCGGCCAGGGCACGGCTCAGCGTTCGGTCTTGCCCCTCGTAGAGCGCAAGGCGCAGGCCCTCGGGCACGTCGAGCGGTCGTCGAGGATACACCCGGTAGCGCTTCTGGCTTTCGTACACGGGCTTTCCGTCGCGGAGCACGGTCAGCGAAAGCCGCACCGGCGAAGGCTGCTCGACCTCGGGCATGGTGGGAGCGATCGTCACCTGCTGCCTTCCGGCCGGCTCCAGATCGAAGCGCTCGCGCCCCGAATCGACGACCGAGCGATCGTCGAGCAGCTTCCAGTCGAGCGCCAGCGTTGCCGGATGGAGCGTGTCGTTGTACACGTGGACGGTGCGCGCGACCCGCTCGCCCGAGAAGAACCGGGCGTCGTACTCGCGCACGAAGGCCGCGTTCTTTTCGTAGGCCCGTTTCACGGCCCGATAGCGGGGATTGTCGTCGCTGGGAAATTCGCCCGTCTCGGTGAGCGTCCAGGGGCACATGCCCGACACGCCGCAGGCCCGGTAGGCTTCGATCTGCATTTCCCAGGCGGCGGCCTTGGCCAGGGCCATGGCCCGGTCGTGGCCCTGGTAGGCGTCGTTGCCGATCAGCACGCTGTAGGGATCGGCCTCGCGGTAGTGCTGCAGGTGGAGGAACTCGCCGAAGTAGAGCGGCTTGGTGCGGTCCCAATCGAAGAACGTGCGCGGCCAGCCGCTGACTTCCATGCCCGACTCGAGCCAGTAGCCCGCGTCGGGCCAGAGGTTCCGCCGGTCGAAATCGAGGGGGTAGTGGAGATTGACCACGTCGGCCACGCCCTCGGGGTCGCCGTCGCCGTCGTAGAGGATGGGGCGCGTGGGGTCGAGCCGCTTGACCAGGCGCCCCGCCTCGGCCAGGCGATGCTCGGTTTCGGGCACGCGATTTCCGCCGCAGTGGAGGATCTCGTTTTCGAGGCTGATCATCACGATCGACGGATGATTGCGATGGTCCTTGAGGATCGCGCGGAGATGGTCGTGGTAGTTGTTCCAGAACGCGTCGTTCGACAGGGCGTAGGCCCGGGCGTAGCAGAACAGCGCCGACTCGATGACCAGGGGCATGCCCACCTCATCGGCCGCCTCGTACCACGTTTTGGGCCAGAGGTTGGCGTGCAGGCGCATCGCGACGCAGCCCGCCTCGCGAATGCGGCGGTAGAAGTCCAGCGCCGACGGCTTGCTCAACGCGCCGTCGAGCGAGCCGCGCGGATGGCCCGCCGTGGCCAGGAAATTCATCGGCGTGCCGTTGAGGATCAGCTTGTCGCCCTCGGTCCAGAACTCGCGGAACCCGAATCGCGTGTCCACCACGTCGCGCGACTCGCTCCCTTCGCTGAGCCGGGTGACGAGATGGTACAGGTGCGGGTCTTCGGGACCCCAAAGCCGCGGCTCCCGCCACAAGGCGCTGAGCGTCACGGTCGACGACGCCCCGGCAGGCACGCTCAGCGTGCGCCGGCCCAGCGACACGCCCTCGAGCACCTCTGAAGTCACGGTCACGGTCTTCGTCTCGGCGGCAAGGTTCCGGATCGTGTAGTCGACTTCGATCGAGCGGTTCCGCACCGAGGTCTTGACGAACACGTCGTCGACGAACACGTCGTCGCGCGTAAACAAGGTGACCGGCTGCCAGATGCCCACGTAGGTATATCGGGAGCCGACCGGGGCCATGACCGAGTCGTCGGCCTGGTCGATGTAGCGCACGCCGCGGGGCGGACGCTTGCCCGACATGTCTTCGGCGATCACGCCGGTCACGTCCTGCACGCGCACCAGAAGCTCGTTTGTCCCTTCCGGGCGGCAGGCGTCGGTGATCTCGAGTTCGAAGGGCTCCCAGCCGCCGTAGTGGCTGCCCATTTCGGTGCCGTTCACCAGCACGGTGGTCACGAAGCGCGACGCCCCGACGCGGAGGAAGAGACGCTTTCCCGCGGCCTCGGCGGGCGTGTCGAACGACCGGCGGCACCAGAGAAACGACTTGCCTTCGATCCGGTCGATGAGCGACGGCACGACGATCGGCGTCCAGCGGGCGTCGGGGCCGGGGGCCGAGGCCGTCTCGCGGAAACAGCCCTCCCAGGTCCCGTCGAGCGAAGTTTCCCAGGCGGCTGCCGAGGCGGCAAGGACAATCGTCACGAGCAGGGATGCACTCAGGAATCGCATCGGCGGACTCTCCTTCTCGATCGTGGTGGAATCGGCGGCGCCCGGAACGACGTTGCCGACGACGGCAATCGCCCGTCGCGTCGCCAGAGATCCCGGCGCGGGCGATCCCAGCGTGGCATGCCCATCGTTACTCGAACGTCGCGAACAAGGTTTGCACGGCCCGCGTCATCGCCGCCGGATACCGCGCCACGTCGGCGACCGAGAGCATCCGGCGCATCGCTCGGCCGGGCGTTCCTTCGCCGGCGGGCGGCCGCTCCCGCCAGGCGGTTCGTCCGTCGTCGGTGCAGGTCACCTCGACCGGTTTCAGGCGGAAGAGGGCCGCGTCGTTCGCCTCGGCGCCGGGGACGAGGTCTCCATCGCGCGTAACGGCCAGGCCGGCCGCCGTCAACAGGCTGGCGGTCGACCACATCCCGCGCCGACCCGCAAGGATCTTGTCCCAGACGTCGCCCGGCGGAGGCGAAGCCATCGCGCGCAGCCACTTGGGTTCCGTGGATCGGCTGAACATGTAGGCGAAGAAGTGGGCGGCCGAGTCGGAAATCCCCGCCAGCGCGTCCCGGTGCGGAAGCCAGTAGAAGCTCCCCGACTCGCCCGGCTCGCGCACCTCGGTCACGTGCCAGCAGGGGAACCAGGAGAGCGGACACGGCAGGTCGAACATCGCCGCATAGGCCGCCGGATCGAGGGCCACGTTGAATTCCAGCCGGTCGGGTCGCTCGGGATTCTCGTGCGCCGATCCGCTGTTGAGGTACACGCTCGCACACTTGTCGCGGAACAGGGCCGGCTCGCGCAACGCCGCGACGACGATGTCGGCCGCCGAACCGACGCAACTCAGCGCCACCGGGCGCTCCGACGCCCGCAACTGCTCGATGAGAAAGCGGATGGCCGCCGTGTCGCGATCCGCCGCGTCGGGCAGTGCGTCGGTTCGGCCCGCAAGCTTCCGCGAGGTGCCGATCGACACGGGAACCGCCAGGCCGGTCATATGGTTCATCTGCGCCACGGCGACCACCGCGGGATCGCCATGACGGAAGCCCGGAGGATAGTCGATGACGATCCCCCGCAGATCGAACCGTCCGCGCATCGCCAAGGCATAGACGCAGGCCAGATCGAAGTGGTCGTCGGGGTCTCCATGGGGATGGAACAGATCGGTCACGTGAATCAGCGGCACGGGCTCGGCCCGCCCTGCCGCCACCTGCTCGTCGGCCGCGGCATGACCGTGGCCCGCGCGGCCCATCCGCCACGCCCCGAGCCCTGAGATCGCCCCCGCCTTCAAGAACATGCGCCTGGATCGGTTCATCGTCGCTGCCTCGCGTCAATGACTTCGCGACACACCGGGCCTCGATATCCAGCGACCAGTATCGCGCGCCGCTGCCGGCTTGGCAACCGTCCGGCCTCCCTTCGGAACGATGGACACGGGCAACGAATCCATCCCGCGGATCGGTCGGATTCCGGAAATCACGGGGAGAATCTGCGTGGATGGCGCTTGCGAACGATCACGATCGGTGCCAAGATCACGAGAGGAACCCACGATCTCGGCTGCCGGCTCCGCGTCGCTTCTGCACGACAAGGGGGCCTCGCGGCCGGCAATGAAGGAGACTCGGATGCGACGCGCACTTGTCTGGAACTGCCTGTTCGTCGTTGCCGTCGGCTCTCTCGCACCTACGCACGTCGATGCCGGTGATGCCGGCGGGCTGCGCGTGGCGACTTTCTGCTCCGATGTGACCCCGCCGCTGGGATCGCCGTCGTACGGTGGTCAACCGCTGGAAACGATCGAAACGCCGCTGCTGGCCAAGGGGATCGTCATCGACGACGGGCGCCACCGAGTCGTCCTGTGCGCGATCGATTGGTGCGGGCTTTGCGGATCGGCGCATCGCCTTTTTCGCGCGCGCATCGCGGCCGGGGCGCAAACCGACCCGTCGAAGGTGGCGGTCCACACCGTCCACCAGCACACGGCACCGTACATCCCCACCGGCTCGCTCGACGTGCGCGACAGGGCCGGCAACCCGCCGGAAGGCGTCGACCCTCCGTTCGTTCGGCAGGCTGCCGAGCGCCTGGGCGAGGCGGTGCGAGAGTCGCTGGGGCGGTTCGAGCCGTTCGATTCGATCGGGCTGGGCCGGGCACGGGTCGAGCGCGTCGCCTCGGCGCGGCGGATTCTGGGCGGCGACGGCAAGATCCGCACGCGATGGAGCGCCTGCACCGACCCCGATCTGCGCGCCGAGCCCGAAGGGCGCATCGACCCCGTGCTCAAGACGATCACCTTCGCCCGCGACGGCAGGCCGCTGGTCCGTCTCCACTACTACGCCACCCATCCGCAGAGCTTCTACGGCGATGCCCGCGTCTGTTACGACGTGCCCGGTTTCGCGCGCGAGCGGCTTCAGGAAAAGGAGGGCGTCTTCCAGATCTACTTCACCGGCTGTGCGGGCGACGTGGTCATGGGCAAGTACAACGACCGCACGCCGGAAGCCCGCGCGGAACTGGTCGACCGGTTGTACGCGGGCATGGAGGCGTCGGTGGCCGCGACCCACATGGCCCCGGTCGCCGGTTTCACCTGGCGGACCGTGCCCGTCGTGCTGCCGCTGAAGGACGAATCGGGTTCCGACGTGGCCGCCAACCGGGCCCGGCTCGAAAACGCCGACACGTCCGACAAGGATTGGATGCAGGCCGCGCGACGAGTCGTCCTTGCCGAGTGGATGAAGCAGCCCCTGGAATTGGGACTGCTGCGAATCGGTTCGGCCGACCTGGTCCATCTGCCCGGCGAAAGCATGATCGAGTTCCAGTTGTTCACCCAGAAGCTGCGCCCCGATCGCTTCGTCGTCGTGGCGGCGTACGGCGATTTGGCGACGGGTTACATCTGCACCGAGCAGTCGTTTTCCGAAGGCGGCTACGAACCCAGCGCCTCGCACGTCATGCCGAAATCGGAGCACATTCTGAAGGAAGCGATCGGCACGCTGCTCGAAAACCGCGATCTCTAGGTGTTTGCCGCCGCGCAGGCCGCTACCGCCCACCAACGGGAACGCGAGCCGCCGGCGCGGAAGCGGAATGCCTTGCTCAATGCGATCGGAAAGGAGTTACCCATGACGACCAAGATCACTCGGCGGCAATGGATGGGCACCGCCGCGCTCTGTGCCGGCGCCGCGGCCAGGTTGGCGCCTGCTGCGCCGGCGCCATCGCCGAAACTGGCCGACGCGGGGTGGTGCTGGGACGGGCAGGCGATGAACGGGCAGCCCCAGTTGTCGATCTTCGGGATCGGCGAGGGCACGAAGTGGTTCGGCTTGCGAAAGTGCTGCTTCATGTTCCACCCGAACACGGCCTTGGCCCTCGAGAAGCTTCGCGACATGGAGCAGGTCGTCTGCGAGATCTCGAAATGGGAGCCCCAGGAGGTCGTCGATCACCCGAAGTACAAGGGGCTGGGGCGGCCCATGCGCATGCATCACGACGGCCGGATCGAGCGCAAGTGCCGCGAGGCCGAGATCGTCAGCCGCCTGTCGCTCGACTTCCCCCACGTCGTCGGCGCCATCGACGACGATCTGTACGGCAAGATCCGGCGCGAGAATATCACCCCCGAGCAGTATGCCGAGGTCCGCGAGGCGCTGACCGGCGCCAATCCGAGGCTCAAGCTGCGCGGTGTGGTGTACTCCCACGAATTGGACGCCGGGAAGTGGGCCGGTTTCACCGACCTGCTTGACACGGTGACCCTTTGGGTCTGGGCCTCGAAGGATTTGGTGAACCTGGAGCGCTACGTGGCCGAATGCCGCGCGATCTTCCCCAAGGCCGAGCTTCTCATCGGATGCTACCTGCGCGACTTCACGCTGTTGGACGGCGTGCCGATGGACCGTCTGAAGCACCAGTGGCACGTCGTGCGGAAGCTGGTCGGCGACGGCACGGTGGCCGGCTATTCGATCCTGGGCGGCTTTCTGATCGACCTCCATCCGACGCAGGCCCGCTGGGTGCGCGATTTCATCCACGCGTCGTGATTAACCGCCCTCAAGCGATCGCGCGGGAACGCGCGGCAGAGAACAACCCGACCGATCGCCGTCGACGGCCTACTCGCCCGTCAACGGCACAACCCCACGAGGACGTCCGATGCAACGAGCCATGCCGTGGTGCACGATTCCGATCTTGTGGTGCGCGGCCGCGTTTGCGCAGGAATACACCGAAGAGGACCTCCGGCAGCGACATACGAGGCCCTATCCTCTCGCCCGCTTGCACCGCGACTGGATCGACCAGGATCATGGCCTGAAAAGCGCGGAGTGCTTCGTCGCGGCCGACCGGAACGACGTCGAGCGGGCCATGGTTCGCAAGGTGCTCGACGAGCTGGACGCCCGCGGCGCCCCGACCGATGCGTTCGAGAGTCCGCTCGCGCGCCTGGTCGAAGACAAGAGGCCCGGCAACGACCCCGCGTGGAAGGACCTGTACCTCGGCGCGTGCCGAGCCCGCCGCCGGGAGCGATTGAAGGTCTTCGACGGCCACCCGCGCGAGTTCATCTACGCGAAGCACTTCGTGTTCGGCGATTGTCAGGCGATGTTTGCCATGACCGATCACCTTACCGACGCGATCTTCCGCGAATGCGGGCGCGATTATCGCATGGACTCGCAGCTCTGCCGGATGACGATCCACGGCGACGGGACCGTCTCGACCGAAGTGCTTCTCGATTGTCCCGAGGGAGTCGTGCGCGATCCGTGCGTTTCGTACGACGGCGCCAAGGTGGCGTTTTCGATGCGAAAGACCAGCCACGACGGCGACGACGACTTCCACCTCTACGTCATGGACCTGCGCGACCGCGGCGTCGAGCAGATCACGTTCGGCGCGGGAACGGCCGACATGGAGCCCGAATGGCTGCCCGGCGGCGACCTGGTGTTCACGTCGACGCGGTGCGTCGCGTCGGCTCCCTGCTGGTGGTCGAGCGTGTGCAATCTCTACACGTGCGACGGGCAGGGGCGCTACATCCGCCGCCTGGCTTCCGACCACGGGCACACGGTGTTTCCGCACGTGACCAACGACGGGCGCATCCTCTATACCCGCTGGGAGTATTCCGACCGGACGGCCGGCTACCTGCACACCCTGTTCGTGATGAATGCCGACGGCACGAATCAGACGGAGTTCTACGGCAACAACTCGCAGTTCCCGGCGGCGGTCCTTCACGCGCGAAGCGTGCCCAACTCGACCAAGGTGATCGCGATCGCCGGCGCCCACCACATCGACCAGCGCGGCAAGCTCATCATGATCGACCGCCGCGAGGGCATGCAGGCCGGCGTCGGGGTGAAGCTCCTCGCGCCGGAAAGAAATTACCCCTACCGCGAAAGCATGGGTACGGGAGGCAACATCGTCCACGATACGGAAGGCGATCAGTTCCAGTACCCCTATGCGCTGGACGAAGACCATTACGTCGTCTCCTATTCGCCCGAGGGGGGACCGGTCCGCGGGCTCAAGGGCATCAAGCAGGGCAAGGCGGGAAGCCCGGCGTTCGGCATCTACTGGATGCATCGCAGCGGGCAGCGCGAGCTGCTCATTTACGATCCGGTCATCTCGTCGGGCCAGCAGGTGCCGATCGCGCGCTCCGACCGGCCGTTCCGGAAGGTGTCGACCGTGGACGAGCGCCGGACGACCGGCCGGTTCTACGTTCAAAACGTGTACTACGGACCGGGCCTCGAAGGCGTCCGGCCGGGCACGGTCAAGCGCATGCGCGTCGTCGGCCTCGATTACCGCGCCAAAGGCACCGTCGCGCTGGGATTGCATCCCTGGGGCGGGCATCAGACCTCGCCCTGCGCGATCAACAACGGCAGCTACGACGTGAAGCACGTGCTCGGCACCGTCGACGTCGAGGAGGACGGAAGCTGCTGTTTCGAGTGCCCTTCCCGCGTGCCCGTGTTCTTCCAGATGCTCGACGAAAAGGGCCGTTCGGTGCAGACCATGCGAAGCTGGACGATGGTTCTGCCGGGCGAGACCTTTGCGTGCGCCGGCTGCCACGAGCACAAGACCACCACCTATATCGACCGCAAACCGGTCACCCTCGCCCTCAAAAAGCCGCCCCAGACGATCAAGCCCTTTTTCGCCCCGGGCGATGAACCGGTCCAGGAGATGGAGCGCTTCTTGACCGATTCGGAAAAGCGGGCGATGGCGTATCTCGGCACGAACGCGCCCCAGGCGATGGACGTCCCTCGCGGCTTCAGCTACACGCGCGAGATCCAGCCCATCTGGGATCAACACTGCATTCACTGCCACGCCGGCGCCAAGAACCCCGAAAAAAAGCACGTCCCGCTCAGCCTGCTGGGCGACGACCGCCCGATCACGAACCCCGAGATCTACGGCCGAGCGAAATGGAGACTGACCCATCGCATCTACGCGGAAAGCACGAAAGGGCATCCCGGCCGCGCCTTCAGCGAATCATACATCCATCTGACCGACTTCGGCTACAACGCCAAGATTCCGCTGGCCGGGGCCGGCGGTAAGGCCATCGCGCGCGACGACAAGGTCTACCTCGCCCACTTCGGCGGCAAATGGCAAAACGTGCCGAACCCCGACGCGCTCGGATACTGCGCCGACGAATACGCGGGCAACGGGCTCATCAACTGGCTGCACGTCTCCAGCGCCTGCGCCATGCTGCCGCCCTATGCCTACGGCTCGACGTCGAGCCCGCTGATGGACTATCTCGAACCCTCCCACTACGGCGTGCAGCTCTCGCCCGACGAAAAGGAGCGCGTCGCCTGCTGGATCGACCTGAACGTCCCCTTTGCCGGTTCGTGGATGGAGTTGAATTACTGGGATCAACTCGATCATGCCACGCACTCCGGCCTGACGCCGTGGTACGTGTATCGCGACAAGATGCGCCAGATCTACCTGTACTTCGAGGCGAAACGCCTCAAGTCGGCCGAGCTCGAACTCGAGCATCTCGACAAGTATCTTGAGCACCTCCGCGACGGCAAGGACTTCGATCGGGCCGATTTCTCGCAGTACGCCTTCGGCGGCCGCGACGTGCAGAAAAAGTTCGTCGACGACTACGATGCCCTCCCGGCCACGGTTCCCATCTATGGGCTCGCCCAAGGCAGGGATGCTCGCGGCGGCTCGAACGTGAAGGGCAACCCGGTGCGAAATCTGGCGCTCAACCACGACGCCTACACGTACCATCTGCGCTCGTATCCGCGCGCCACGTCGAACTCCCATTATCGCTATCGGCCCGAGTTCTCGCCGAACGGCGCGATGGACGGCAAACGCGATCCCGATCGATACTGGCGCCCGGCTCGCCGGACCGACCTGTGGTTCATGGTGGAGTTCGGACGCGACGTCGCGATCGAACGGGTCGCCCTCGTGCTGCACCAGCAGGAGGGCCAGGCGAAGACCTGGACCGACGCGACGCTCGAGTTCTCCAACGGCTCGAAGCTGGCGATCGAGCTCGAAAACACGCCCGAGCCCCAAACGTTCGAGTTTCCCCGACAAAAATGCGCGTGGGTGAAACTGACCGATCTGCGCGAGTCGTTTCCACTCGGCGACCACGGGATCGTCGCGTTCGAGGCGTACGGCAGGGATCTCTGATCGGGCGGAAAGTCCGCCCGGCCCGAAGGTCCGAGCCCCCGGGGCCGGCGATGGACCCCGGAACGAACGACGACCGCCATCCCGCCTCGCTGCGGACACCCGTCGCGCGCGACGAGACGCGACAACGCCCCCAAAACCGCCCGTACGTTCTGGGCCGCACGCCGACGTTCATGGCGACTTGCCGAGCTTGTGCGGGCTACTCCGCGCCGATGAGCACGACGCGGTCGACGAAGATCGCGTCCAGCTCGGGACGGTGCCCGTGCGCGAACCAGAAGTACGCGCCGGCCACGAAGTCGACGACGCCGAGGTCGATCCAGCGGAATTTCGCGTCGAACGAGCCGTCGTCCGTGGCGAAGTCCTTCGCCGAAAGAACCATGGAAGCCAGCGACTTCTTGCCCCGCGGGTCGTACACGCCCCACGAGCCGAGCTTGCCCTCCCCGATCGTTCCTTCGCAGCGCAGCGAGGCGAGAACGCGGTACTTGCCGCGAACCGGCGGGGTGTAGTTGGTGTTCCAGTCGACCTTGGTTCCCATGCGCACGCTCTTGCCGTTCCAACCTTCCGCGTCGTCGACGATCGTGGCCGCGTCGCGGTAATTGTTGAACGCGAGCGCGTCGAAAACGACCCAAGCGTCTTCGGGCAGGTCCTTGCAGATATCCGGCGGGTTCTTCTGCGCCAGGAACCCGGCCTTCAGGCCGTCGAGGTACAGCCCGAAGTTCTTCTCCTGCGCAATGGCCGCGGCTCTCGTTTTGAACCGCCTGCAAAGCGCGGCGAACTCCTCGGCCGCCCCGAACGGGTCGTTCGGGCCCAAAAAGGGCAGCTTCTTCTCGCGCGATTCGCAGCGGAGCGGATAGTACCGGCTCAGCCAGACGTGGTCGATGCCCATCTTCGACTTGCGCAGCCGGCGCAGCTCGTCGGAATCGGGCCCGTAGACCTCGGTCGCCGTGGCGACCGCCCGGTTCATGATGTCGGTGACCCGATTGAGCGTCGGCAAGTCGAGCCATTTCGCCGAGTTCATGCCGAAGCAGCCGAGGTAGATCTTCTCCTTTTCGGCCTGGGCGATCAGCACGTCCCAATACTCGTGGATCCGCGGGGCCACCGCTTCGCCGTAATAGCCGCGCACGAATTCGTCGATCAGCGCGTCGCCGTCGAGGTGCGGCTCCCACATGACGCGCAAAAGCAGCCAGTTCTTCAGCTCGCAGAAATCGTCGCCCTCGCCCTCCTCGAACAGGCCGATCGCGCCGTGCTTCACGAAATAGCGGACGTTCGGCGCGAGAACGCGCAGGTTCGGGTGGGGGCCCAGGTAGTCGTTGTAGTTGGTCGTGTAATCCCAGACGAACAGGTGCCTCGCCAGCTTGCTCCAGCCTTCCATGTCCTCGGCGAACTTGCGGTTCTGCTCGCCGTCGAGCGGCTGGAGGTACGAACACTCGATCGTGCAAAGCCGGATCAAAACGTTGTCGCGCGGCTTGATCGTCTTGGGCGGCTTGCGCGTGTACTGATACGCCAGCGATTCGACCAACACGTCGGGAAACTCCTTCTCGACCGCCTCGGCGACTCGGTTGAGCATCAGCAGCAGCGTGCCCGCGTGGCTCTCTTCCGCCTCGTCGACCGCCTTGCACTTCTCGCAGGTGCAGAACCCGTGCCAGTCGTTCTGCGAAACGTCGATCATCGTCGCGCCGGGATGCTTGCGCAAAGTCTCCAGCACGTTCTGGATCAGCTCCCGGGTCATCTCCTCGTTGGTCAGGCAAAGCTGGGCGCGCTCGTGCTTGCGCCGGCCGTCGATCTCCGAGTACCAGTCGGGATGGGCCTCGAAGTACTTTTCGGGCGGGAGATACTTGTAGAACGAATGCACGAAGTTGACGATCCGCACCGCGCCGCCGTACTCCGGGGTCAAAAATCCGTTGCCCTTCATGCGCGCCGAGAAGACGGTCGGCTGCGCGTCGCGATGGTACATCTCGCGCGAGATGAGCTGCGGCGCGTACGACACGGCCAGATCGTCGGGCACGACCAGGATCGGCTTCTCGGGAAGGAACGTGTCGTGGGGCGTCCACCAGCGAACGCCCACCACGTCTTGCAGGAACGAATAGACCGCGTACAGGCAGCCTCGCTTCTCGTGCCCCGCGAGAATCAGGTTGCCGCCGTCCATCCGGATAAGAATCTCGTCGAATCGGTAGTCCTTCTTCGGGGCCCTCGCCGTGTTGCCGATCCAGATCAACGACCGCCCGCCCGCGGGGGCGTCCTTTTCGGCAATCGTCGCGAAATCCGCGCCGCTAACGAGCTTCAGGTGCTCCGACAGCTCCCGCGCGGCCGTCTTCTCGACAATCGTCGGCTCGTCGGGCAGAACGATCCTCCAATCGGTCGCGCCGTCGCGCGCCAACTCGACCGAATCTCCATGCGCCGGCGCAAGCAGCAGGCAAAACACAGCAAGCAGAAATCTCTTCATGACGTGTCTCCCAAGGGGCGAGGGTCGCTCGGTCGCGCATGGCGCAACGTCGCGACGGTTCGGCGTTTCCGGCTCCACGGCACCTTAGCACAACCCGAGGGCGCGGTGCAACACGAACGCGATGCGCAGGCGAAGCGGGCGCGCGGTCCCTCACGGTCGCGGCGTCAACAACCCGATGCGGCTCGTGTCGATGGCGCGGAACCCGATACCCAACGCGGGCGAGTCGGGCCGCAGCGCGTAGTCGTCGTGCCCGGGATCGACAAACAACGGATCGGCGATGATCGAGTGGCGGTCGAAGCCGCGCTGCTGCCACTCGGCGAACGACGCGATGCCTCGCACACGCATGCGAGGCGTCGACAGGTTCGGGCAGTAGTACAGGTTGTGGTCGGCGCGGAGGACCTCGGGAGTCAGGTTTCCGCCGGCAATCAAAACCGCCTCGGGGTCGGTGTAGTAGAAGATGTTGCGCCCGAGCGTCTGTCCCGACGAGTTGCCCTGGAAATTGGGAAAGTACCCCTGGGCCGACGTGCTCTCGACAAACATATTGTTGACGACCGTGTTGCCCTTGCCGCCCTGGAGCATGATGCCGCCGTGCGAATTGCGGTAGGTGATATTGTTGGCGACCGTGTACCCGCCCGCAAACGAGTCGAGGTAGATTCCCCACGACATGTACACGTCTTTGTCGGGCCCCTGGGCGTACCAGCCGACCGTGTCGCCCACGACGTTGTGGGCGATCACGCTGCCGCTCTGCAGGTCGCGGTCGTGCTGGGTCACCTCGATCCCGCCCGTGTCGTAGGTCTCGAGATTCGTCCAATGCACGCGGTTGAACTCGATCGCGTTGCGCAGGCCCGCGCTCTTGAGCGTGATGCCGTATCGCGACATGCGCTCGATATGATTGTGCGCGACGCGGTTGTCGTCGGTCCCTTTGCCCTGCAGCACCACTCCACCGACGTGCTTGTACACGGCGCCGCAATCGTGGATGTGGTTGTCGACGATCGCGTTGCGCGCGCTGCCGAGCACCAGCACGCCTCCCTGGGCGCTATGGGAGATGTCGTTTTGCCGGACGACGTGGTCGCCGCCCCCGCTGAGGCACACGGCGTACCGCCCGGTGTGGCGGAAGGCGCAGCCCTCGATCGCGCAGTGGTGGGCGTCGGCCAGATGCACCGTTCCGCGGTTGCCCATCCCGTAGCCGCCGCAGCCGTCCTGGGGCGTGTAATCGCTGTTGCGCAGCAGCAGCCCGGCGAACCGGAGGTGGGCGGCGCCGTTCACCTCGAGAATGCTCGTCACGGCCGGAGCGACCACCTCCGAGGCGTCGCGGAAACCGCCCGGCGGCATGAAGTGCAGCACGCCCGTCTCGCGGTCGACGTACCACTCGCCCTCGGCGTCGAGAGCCTCGAACAAGTTCTCGACGAAGTAGCGGTCGCCGGTGTGCAGACCGGCCACGGCCTCGGGGCCGCCGACGCGCACGGTTCGCGTGTCGGGGTCGACCGACTCGATGGCGAGTATCTCCTTGAACGCGCGGCACGAGCCCGACTGGAAGATGTGCAACTCCGCGCCGGGGGCCTCGGCCCACGAGCGTCGGAACTCGCCCGGCCCGTAGTGGAACTCGGTCTTCGACCCGCCCGCCCCGCCGACGCTCAACTGCCGGCCGTGCGAGGCGCTGAACCCCTCGGCGTGAAATACCACGAGGTGTCGGCCCGCCGCCGGCTCGGGCAGCGCCGTGCCCGAGGGCGCCCAATCGGGGTCGTCGCACAGGGCAAAGCAATCCAGCGTGAGGCCGCCGCCGCGCACGTTCTGCCATCGCAAGACGCGCGGGCCCCGCTTCAGGCGAATCACGGCCGCGCGGGCCCAGCGCGTGGCGGCCCACGAGCCCGTGTCGGCCAGGTCGGCCAGCGGAATGGGCTCGCCGCCGTCGACGCTCAGCGTCGTTCGGCCCGACATGTCCGTCCTGCCGTGCGGCGCGTTCAGCGCCCCGTAGTAGACCGACAACACGTAGTCTCCGTCGGCCGGGATCGCGACGCGGTATTCCGTCCAGTCGCCCGGGTTGTGGATGTTGTTGACCGACAGGCCGAAGCCCCCCCGGCTGTGCGCCACGTAGAGAAACCCCCGGCGGATCGGGTCGTCGCGGTCGACGTTCGGATGCCGGGCACGCACTTGACGCCGGCCGTCGACAAAAAGCTGCCGAAAAAACCACTCGCCCTTCTCCACCGCGGGCAGATGCACCGACACCATGTTCCCCATCGCGGACCGAAAGCCCTCGATACGCCGACCGCCGACCAGCTCGGGCGTCTCGCCCGGATAGGCTTCATACGAGATGGCCGCCCCCTCGACCCCCGAATCGTCGGGACCGAATGTCACCGTGTCAGTCAAATAATACGCGCCGCCGCGGATCCGCACGCAGATCGGCTCGTCAGGCGGCCCGGCGCTCCGGAGCGCCCGAACCGCGTCGCGCGCGCCGGCCAGCGTGGCCAACGGCCCGTCGTCGCCCTCGGCGTTCGGCGCGGCCCGCCGGCCCGACCAGGCGTCGTTCCCATCGACGGCCACATAGAATGTCGCGCCCGCGGCCGCCCCGGCGCCCAGCCCGAACAGCACGCCCGCGGCCAGCAGCGCGCCCACGGTCGACATCGCGCCGCGGGGATTCCGGAATCCACGTCCTGAGAACATCGCACACCTCCGCTCCGGTTCACGCTTGCCACGGCCGGCGAACCCACGCCGCCCGACCGCCGACTCGCCAATCCCTGAGCCTATCCATACCTCCGCCCCCCCCGCCCGTCAACCAGCCGCGCGCTTCGCCGCCGCGGCCGCCGCGAACCGAACCGCCCCGCTTCGGCCGCTCTCGGAGCCATTTGCCGGCGTACCACGTGATCCATCGACCAGTGCCCTCGCACCGCCGGGCGGCGCGTGAGACGGTCGGCGCGCTCGTCGACGCTAGGCGATGAAGTGGCTGCTCCGCAGCATCGAGTGCAGGTGCTCTCTTGTGGGAGTTCGCTACATCCTGCTGAGGTTGTTCACGAAAATGCCGCCGAACAGGGTCGTTGAGCTCAAGGGACTGGATGGGAAGGTGGTCGACCGGAAGGAGTTCCTTGGTCGATCGCGGCGACCCTCACCGCTGGCGGCACTTCTGCCACCTGCGCCCGAAAGCATCGGTTCCATGAGCCAGGAGCTACTCTTCCGACGCCTCTCGACCCAATTGCCATGTGCCGATCCAACCGACCTTCCTGCCCTGGATCGACGGTTCGCCGTTGGTTCTCCCAGAGTGGATCTCCGTGCCGACCACGGTCTGATCGACCCGGAGCCGAAGCTCCATTGCCCCCTCACCTTCATAGGTGTGCTTCTGAACGCCGCCGTTTCGCAGCCGAGCTTCCCAACGGAGTCTCTGCGAAGCGGTGCCCTCGATGTGTTTGCCGACCAGCTTTCCCCCAAACGTGTAATCCGCTTGGTAGTTTTCTACATGGGAGTCGAGGGGTTTCGGCAACGTGCCGGTCCCGGCGACAACCCCGTCCTCGATCGCCATATCCCAGTGGAACTTGTAGGTGGGATTCTCGCGCGACCAGATGACGAGAGCGATGCGGCCATCACGAGGCAGGTCGGCCTCGGGAACGTCATCCCTGATGACGACCGACGTATCGTCACCCGGCCCCACCTCAAACGACAGCGAACCACTCGCACCGGGACGGCCGCCCACGACGAATCGGTACTTTCCCGGCGGTAATGCGAGGTCCGGATTGTCTGCGGCCTCAGTGATGTAACGCTTCTCGGTGACCGAATAGATGTTGCTGCCCGAAAGCTTGTCGAGGGTGAGGCCGCTGGAGGGATCGTGGAACCGGTACTTGAAGCTCCTTGCTGTGGTTCCTTCCGGAATCGTGAACGCTCCGGGTTCCTTTTTCGCATGGATGCCGACGCCCTCGCCGACTGCCCGGACCACCCTGGCTGAGACCGACCATCGTTCGACCTTGCCCTCCTCGTCGGCGGGTAGAGCGACGGTCGCCGTCAGGTTGGCTACGAAAACGGCCAACGCAAATCGGGTGGAAAACATGAGTCGCCTCGCGCCGAAAGTGGCAGGGACGGTTTCTCAAGTGTAGCCCAAAAGAAACGAATGGGCCGGTATTTCGTCAGAGAACATGGGGAAGGTATTCTGCGTGCTGCCCCGGTCATTCTGCCGCTTCCTACCGCAATTCCTTCGTCCGTTTCCGCACGGCCACTTCCTTGGCCTTGGCGTCCTCCACCGTCAGCCCATCGGGATTGCGGCCGGGATGATGCACGTCGCACACCACCGCGACACCGGTCGCTCGACGGACCGGCAGGACATCAGCGGCCGTGAAACTCTTGTCGTCGTTCTCGATGGTCAGGAGCTTCCGAGCGGCAGGCTGGCACTGACGAGAGGGGTTGAGGAAACGCGCGCCACTGGCTCTGCCAGTGCCGAGGGCGAGTGGGCGCCGCGTCGCGACCTCGTTCCCACGCTTCCGCGTGGGAACGCAACTTCCGACGCTTTGCGTCCCCCTCGGTTACCCTCACGTATCGCGCCCCGAACGGGGACGCGATGCGCCCAAAACGTCGGCTCCCAAGGGAATAGCGGGACTGGTCCGATATTGGCAAGATGGATAATCCGAAGTATTCCCCAGCTTCACTTAATCGGACCTGTCCCGTTTTGTGCCATCCCATCGTTCGGCTCCCAAGGTGCGAAGGCTCAATGTTCCAAGCACCCTGTCCCTCGTCGAATCACTGCTCAGGCAACCGGCTCAACCTCGAACCAGTCACGCTGGTCGTCATTGAGTGGTCGGCCTCGATTATTCCAGTTGAAGTACGCCGCCTCGTTCCACCTTCGGTGTTGTTCGTCCGGGGTTCGGAAGTCACTCACCAGCGTTCCGGCACGATTACCCCTGACGATGTCGTTCAACTCATTGACCGACACGACTTGTCGTGCATGGGGAGCGCCTGTATCCCGTAGCCGGTTCACGAATGTCTCGTCGGCGGTGCAGATGACACTCGGCAATGGGACGTAGAAGAGGAGCGATATGTCGAACGCATCACCCCGCCTCTTGTCGGTGTCGGGGTTGTAAGGGTCTTTCTTTTTAAGCGACTGTGAGACGAGGCGGGCGATCATGCGTGCCACTGAGTCCAGCTTGTCGCCCAGGTCTGGCGGGTCGCCAGGGTATGTTCCTTGTCCCATCTTCATCAACGCCAGGATGTCTCCTTCAGTCGCCCTGGTAACGCCAAGGGAGGGCAAGAGCGACTGAATGTGGTGGATGTAATTCCGCCACGAGTCCCGTTCTGCGGTCCCAGTCGCCTGGAGCTTGGGTAGTTCAAGCTTGATGGCGTACCGATTGCCGTCTGCGCCTTCGTACCACCCGCCACGCTGTAGGTCACCCGTGCTTGTGGCGTGACGTTGAAGCCGCCACACCGCTCGTAGATGCCGCCTCTCGGCCTCGATGTCGATAGCGATGTCGGTCTGAGTACCGGCGATGGCGGCTAACTGGCGTCCGGTAGGCAAGAGCGGCCATCGCTGATCCAAAACTGAATCAATCGCTGGAATCCCCTTGATCCACTCCTGCCACGACACTCTGCCTTCCGTGAGTTGTTCGAGCAATTCGACTCCAGCGCCACCGGGGAGTGAAAAGCGAAGCTGCTCCGTGCTTGAACGAATCGCCCCGAAGTCGAGTCGCTTTCCGATTGCGTGCAGGTGATTGCGAACCGTGCAGGTGTCAAGTAGTATGCGGACAAGCATGATCGCCTCGTGTTTTCTTCGGCTTGGGTGCAGGAGTCAATTTCCGCTCCACACTCGATGCACGTTCTTCCACTCGTCTACCCAGCACTTGAGGATGTCCGACGTATCCCGGCCAAGTTGTCCCGCCAACTCGAAGAAGCCCGGCCCCGGCTGCATGTCGCCGACCTTGTGAACGACGATCACCGACAACATCCCTCGGTCGGCGGCGTCCTCTTCGGTCGAAACCTCGCCGAGCATGGCAGCGAGAGCAAACGAATTCGGCTCAAGCTCGATGGTCGTGATCTTCTCGACCAGTTCCGAATACGGAATCATCCCCCGAACCTTGGCACGCTCAACCAGGGCATCCCGCATCTCGGCCTTAGCCGCATCCCAATCGTGTTGCTCGTAGCCGTACTTGGTCGTCATGTCTGTCTCCTTCAGTGTCCGCCTTGTAGGAAGACCGAAGACCAACGACTCGCCTTCCGTGATCGACCAGTATTCGAGGGAATAACGGGACTGGTCCGATATTGGCAAGATGGATAATCTGAAGTATTCCCCAGCTTCACTTAATCGGACCTGGCCCGTTTTGTGCTCCCCAAACTCACGTCATGTTCGCTATCCTCCTTTCCCAAGCTTCTTGGCACGATCCCGTTTTGTGCTCCTTTTGCCGCTTCCTACCGCAATTCCTTCGTCCGTTTCCGCACGGCCACTTCCTTGGCCTTGGCGTCCTCCACCGTCAGCCCATCGGGATTGCGGCCGGGATTCTGCACGTCGCACACCACCGCGACACCGGTCGCTCGACGGACCGGCAGGACATCAGCGGCCGTGAAACTCTTGTCGTCGTTCTCGATGGTCAGGAGCTGGCGATGAGCAGCAGGCTGGCACTGACGAGAGGGGTTGAGGAAACGCGCGCCACTGGCTCTGCCAGTGCCGAGGGCGAGTGGGCGCCGCGTCGCGACCTCGTTCCCACGCTTCCGCGTGGGAACGCAACTTCCGACGCTTTGCGTCCCCCTCGGTTAACCCTCACGTATCGCGCCCCGAACGGGGACGCGATGCGCCCAGGAGGGAATAGCGAGGGAATAGCGGGACTGGTCCGATATTGGCAAGATGGATAATCCGAAGTATTCCCCAGCTTCACTTAATCGGACCTGTCCCGTTTTGTGCTCTGAGGCCCGGGTTGGCTTGCCGACCGGGGATTCCCGCAAGAGCGGGGGCGACTGGCAGGGGGCGGCGGGACGGCTCGGGCGCCGATGCGGGGCCGGCGCGGGTTGGGCCGGTGGGCCCGACTCGATGAAAGCCTAACGAAGCCAACGACTTGCGGGCCGAGGCCCTTCTTGGCGCCCGCCGAGGAATCGCCGGCTGGGAGGCTCGGTGGAACGGTTGCGCTGCGGAGCCTGACGGGCGGGCCGGGCGATGGGGTTCGTCCGCCGGCA
>Ga0334893_1001048_pt1 | contig 29882 bp, 38 predicted proteins | sample GraSluR3_MG_5_FD_207218 | JGI IMG/M metagenome (GOLD analysis project Ga0334893, IMG submission 207218) | Sludge microbial communities from methane-producing bioreactor in Wageningen University, Netherlands - Granular Sludge_09_05-R3 | ecosystem: Engineered > Bioreactor > Anaerobic >...
AAAAATTACATTCTTTCCAAAAAACTCATACCGATAAGTTCCATTACGGTTTTCATTCTTTCGAGGGTTTTTTGAAGAAGAGAAATTCTCGCTGATTTTAGGGGTTCTTCGGATTTTAGTATTTTTATGTTTGCATAATAACTATTTACTATTTTTGAAATATCCAATAAATATCTACATAAAAGATGAGGAGCTAATTCTTGCTGACTTTTTACTATAATTTCATTTCGTTCTGCTATTTTTTTGATAAGTTCGAATTCTATTTTTTCTGTAAGTAGTTTTGCTAGATTTTCAGGAGATGTGTGTTGAATTGGTTCTGGATTATTATCTATTAAACTTTGGATTCTAGCTCCTGTGTAAAGAATATATGCTCAACTTTCTCCTTGCATATCCAAAGCTTCATCAACATCAAAAACAATGTCTTTGGAAATATCACTTTTGATTAAGAAAAATCTGAGAGATCATATAGCAATTTTTTCTGAAACATCATCCAACCATTCTGCATCTTTTTCTGGGTTACGTTCTTTTGTTTCTCGATATGCTTTTTCGTGTAACATATGTAACATTTCGTCGATAGTAACAGTCCATCATTTTCTGCTAGCAAAAGGAAGTCTTTTTTCTGACTTTTCTTCTTCAGTGAGTTTGTATCAAAAACTTAGTAATGTTTTTGGTGTTAGATAAACAACCCCATATCCCAAAGGAGTATATTCTTTGTTTTTATTTAGATAACCAAGAAGTTTGAGTGACGATTTAACTATTTCTTGCGGAGGTATTTGTCTATTGTCAATAACAGTTATTGCTGTATTGTAGTTTCAAAATTTTTCTTTGAGTTCTCAATTTGATTCACCAGTTGTTGTGTATATAATATTTCAACTTGGTTCGTGAGAAAAAGTTTTGTATAAAAAGTTTTTGGTAAGATATCAAAGTTTCCACAAAGCAAAAGCAATATCTTTGGCTATATATGTAGCAACACCATCTGATTTAATCAGAATTTGATATTTTTTTTCTTCTTTTTCGTATTGTGGTAAGCTAGATAGATCTATTACTCGACATCACATAGCTTCTCATTCATCAACATATTTTACATAACCTTTTTCTTTTAATAATTCTATTGCTTCTGCAAAAAATTTCATATGAAGAATATCAGTTTCCCGGTTAATCATATCAAAAGAGGCATTCATTCTTCGACATGTTTTGATTTGTTCTAGAGCACATTTTTTTGTATATTCTTGATGAATTCTATATATATCAGGATCATTTCCTTCTTCTATTTTGCGTAATGTTTCTGATAATAGTTTTTTAAATTCTGGGTCTTCATCATTTTCTCTCATTTGTGTATAAATTTCACCACAATAATGATCAAACTTTTTGTTTGTATCTATTGGTAAACCATAATGCATATGTCAAACAATATTGTAACCAACATTTACTCAGCTATCATCACCATAGTTTGAGGCATGTGTTTGATATCATAAATAGTTAAACATCTTTTTAACACTATCTCATATACAAATATTTCTTGCTTGTCAAATGTGAAGTGGCTTGTTGGGATTTGCGCTCATATATTCAACAAGAACTTTTGTGTCTTGATTTCCTCGATCAGCTGGTGTTGGATCTTGTGTTCAACAAAAATCATTTATAAATAAACTTTTTTTGATATAAGTATTTATATAGGGTCAAACAGCTGTTGTTTTTTCGAAAAATTTTGAGTTTATTTGTTGAGATATTTCTTGTGCAATTATGTTTGGAGATTTTTTTTGTTGTTTTGATAATCAAAAACACGGAAATGCAAAATCTCCTCAAATATTTTCTGGTGGTATTTCTATAAGATCAACAATTTCTTCAAATGATAAATTTGTTTTGTGTCTTATTATTTCTGCAAAATGATTTTTGTATTTTTGTAACATTTTTTTAATAAAAATTAAAAATTAATAATTTGTGTGGAAGTTTATTTTAATGACTTGCTTTTTTTTATCAAGTTATATTTGTTGTTGTCTATTGTTGTCTATGTCTTTTTTATTTTAGGTGGCGAGTTTCTTGGCGTCATTTGTGGATTTGTTTTAGAAATAGGTTTCGCCAATCCTTTTCTTCTTCATAGTTTTTTTCTGTTTTTTCTCGTCATAAGACTTCTTGGTAAATTTTATAATTTTCTATGTTTTTGTTGTATATGTTTGGTCGTATTTTGTTTGCTATTTCGAGTATTTTTCTTGAAAAACCTTGATATATTTGTTGTGTTATCAATAATCATCATCATTGTTGTACTATATGTTTTATTTTCTGGTTTTCGTACTCTTCAATAATATATGATAAACTAAATTCAGATTTATTTTTTTGTTCATTAATATTTGTATTAATTATGTGGGTTTGGTTGATGTTTGGTTGGTAATATTCAACTTTTCAATATTCTTTTGTTATTTTGTTGGTATTTCATGATTTTGTTAGGCTTATTTTTGATCAAGGATATATTATGTATATTGTGTTGTCAGGAAATTTTATTACCAATTTGTTGTTTTCTTTTTTTGTTTCAACTTTTTCGTTGAAAGCTATTGATCTAGATTGGCTTTGGATTAAAAAAAGTTTTTGATTTGACTGTGTGGGAATTATTTTTTGGTCTCAAAATAAAGAAGTTTCTTGGATTTCAACATTCTTTGGATTTCAAAAAAATAAAAATTCAATTTGTTGTGTTTGATAAAAGTTTGATCAATCTGGTGTTTCTTGATATAGAGGCAAAAAGCCTAAAACAATAAAAAATCAGGTTGATAGTATTCATATTGTGCTTATTGTTTTGAGAAATTTATTTTTAAATAGAATAAAATTTATTGATGTTACCCATAATATTATAAAAACTAAAATTTGCTCTTGGTATAAATAACTTGTTTTGTAAAAAATATAAGCAATTATTAATCAAGCCAAATTTATTGTTAATCATTGAATTTTTTTGTTTGTAATAATCATTTTTTTGTGTTGATAAAAAAATTTGTCTTTGTATACTTAAAAAAATCTGTTTTTCAAATCACTTTTTTGATTGTTTTTTTAAATATTTTTTTGGATTTTGGTTCTTTTTTATTTAAAAACCGCTTAAAAACTGTTTTTGAGAACAACCATTTTTTTTAAAAAATTGCTTGATTTTAGATTTTTTTTTACTATATATTGGTCTCAGCGTATTTTTTTTGCTGAGAAAATTTGGATGTATGTATGCGGATATGATGTAATTGGTGTAGCATAGCAGACTTCAGCTCTGTTCGTACGGGTTCGAGTCCCGTTATCCGCTACGAAACTTTGGAACTAATTGCGTTATTTATTATTCTCTCATTAAAATGCTAAAACAAATTTTTGTTGGCTTGTTTGTTTCTCTTTTGGGAGGCTCGTTAATCTTTTTTTCACAAGCAGTTACAGAATTGTTTTGAAGGGTTGAATGGTTTGAGCGTAATATTGGTTCTACAAGAAGTGGTTATGTTATTTTTGGGTTTTTGATTATCGTTGTTGGTTTTCTTATTTTGTTTGGGGTCCTTCCATTGGGACAATCAGTTACAGATTCTGTACCAACATTGTGATAGTTTTTATGGGGAGATGGCAGAGCGGTCAATTGCATCAGACTGTAAATCTGACGCCTCACGGCTACGTAGGTTCAAATCCTACTCTCCCCAATTTTGGGCCCTTAGCTCATTTGGCTAGAGCGCCTGCTTTGCACGCAGGAGGTGATCGGTTCGACTCCGATAGGGTCCACCATTTGAATAATGCTCCCGTAGTTCAATGGATAGAACAACAGCCTTCTAAGCTGTGGATCTAAGTTCGATTCTTAGCGGGGGTAAGTTTATAATTAATAATTAACAATTGATAATTTATATTAAAAATTATTTCTTATTGATTCTTAATTATTGGTTGATTCTTCTTGGTGGAAGAACATTCGCGTATTCTTAGATGCTCTCGTAGTCTAGTGGTCTAGGACGTCACCCTCTCACGGTGAAGATCGCGGGTTCGAATCCCGCCGGGAGTGAAAATAGCAATGAATAATTACTTATATATAATTACTCATTTATTCTTAATATATTGATGTCACAACAAAAAACTTCTTATCAACAAAAAAAACCGAATTTTGTTCAAAGACCTTCTGGTCAAAGACCGATGCAAAAACCTGTAAATAGGTCTGCTGGTCCTTCGGGTTTTCAAGATCGTAGGGCCCCAATGATTTTTGTTAATGAAAGCATTAAAGCTCCTACTATTATAATAATAGATGAAGAAGGTAACAATGTTTGAACATATCCTAGAAGAAAAGCGTTGGAAATAGCTCAGGAAGCTGGTAAGGATTTGGTTCAAATGAGGTATGATCAAGAAAGTATGACATCAACAGTTAAATTGCTTGATTATTGAAAATATATGTATCAAAAACAGAAAGAAGAAAAGGAAAAAAAGAAAACACAGAAAAATAGCTGACTTAAAGAATTGAAAATCAATTATGCTATTGGTGAAAATGATCTTCAATTAAAAATAAAAAAGGCTAGAGAGATGTTGCAAGATTGATACAATGTTAAGTTGATGATAAAACTTAAGTGAAGAGAAAAAATATATGCAAGCAAGGCTATAGAAAAAATTCTTTCTATGAAAAACTCGCTTTCTGATGTTGGAAGGTCTCAATTTGAACACCCAAAACAAGAAGTTCAGTGATTTAGTATGATTTTATTTAATAAATAGTTGTTTATAATGGCTCATAAATTGAAAACACACAAAGGAGCACAAAAAAGATTTAAAATTACTAAAAAAAAGAAAGTAATTTTTGGTAAAGCAGGAAACAATCATTTGTTAACAAACAAATGAAAAAATAATAAAGCATATGTTTCTGGAAAAGAACTTCATGTTTCTTTTGCAAAAAAAGTTAAAGATTTATTTCCTTATAATTAGTTCCCATGGTTAGAGTAAAGAATGGAATACAAAGACATAAAAGACATAAAAAGTTTATATCTTTGGCAAAAGGGTTTAGACTATGAAGAAAAAATGTTTATAAACAAGTTAGACTAGCTTTGGTTAAACAAGGTGAGCATGCTTATAAAAATAGAAAAGAGAAAAAAAGAGATTTTAGAAAGCTTTGGATAGAGAGATTGTCAGCTGTTGTTAGAGAAAAAGGGAATAGTTATTCTTCTTTTATTGGAACAATGACTGCAAAAAATATTCAGCTTGATAGAAAGGTTTTGTCAAATATTGCGGTAGCTTTTCCAGCTGTGTTTGATAAAATGTATGAAGAAATTATTAAATAATATTGTTGTCTTTTATAATATATAGTCTACTTGTCATATCCTCATGCCGGGATGGCGGAATTGGTAGACGCACAGGACTTAAAATCCTGCGACAGAAATGTCGTACCGGTTCGATTCCGGTTCCCGGCAAATTCAATTTTACCTTTTAAGATCATATGTAATGTGATTTATCGTTCGAAGAGCAGGTGATTTAAATACAAACGAAAGAGTTATATCTTTCTACAAAAAAGAATTATGGGCTTCTCATATTTTGGATAAAGCAAAAAAGCAAAAATATTATTGAACAAAGTGGTATAGAAAAAATGTTTCTTTAGATTTTCCTAGTGCTAGAAGATACAAAAGAATAAAGGCAATTGTATCGTCTGCTTATAGAAAAAACAAGAAAAAATATAATACACTTGCTCAACTTGGAAAAATAGTATAATAATAAGTCTGATTTTAAATTATAATTTTGTTTGTAATGTATGCTGTTATTGGTCTTAATTGACATCAATATATTGTTACTGAAGGGGATTCTATTGTTATAGATTCTTTGGATGTTGAAGAATGAAAAAAACTTGAGGTTAAAGAAGTTTTGTCTGTTTTTGATGAAAAATGAGAAAAGGTGTCGGTTTGATCTCCTTACATTGAAAAAGCTTCTGTTACTTGTGAAGTGATTACTCATCAAAAATGAGATAAAATGAGAATTACAAAATTTAAAAGGAAAAACAGATATCAAAGAACTATTGGTTTTAGACCAAAACAAACTGTTTTACAAATTAAAAAAATAAACGCTTAATGGTAAAAGAAGGTGTTTTAGAACGAGATGGAGAAGTTTTGGAGGCGTTGCCTGCAGGTTTCTTTAAAGTAAGGTTAAAAGATGTTGAAACATTGATCCGCTGTAAAAAGTCGTGAAAAATGAATCAATCTCATATTTCTATTATTCCTTGAGATTGGGTAAAGGTTGAGGTTAATCAATATGATATGTCTCAGTGACGTATTGTATATAGATATAATGATTATCAAAACCAAAAAACAGCTAATTAATGGTTTGAATTATTTACTTATATAAAGTGTTTCCTAAATGAAGGTAAAATCATCATTAAAGAAAAGATGTATTGATTGTAAAATCATCAAAAGACATGGAAAACTCTATGTTACTTGCAAAAAAAATCCTAGGCATAAAGCTAGACAAGGATAATTTTATATCATTGAAAAATCACAATTATGTTTAGATTAATGTGACACGTTTTGGAAGAAAATAAGTCTATCTGGATAGCATTGACTGCAATTTATGGTATTGGAAGAAGTAGATCCAAGAAAATTTTGGAAAACTTGGAAATTAATCCAACTAAAAAAGTAAAAGAAGTCGATGAAGACGAACAAAAAAAATTGAGTGATCAATTAAAAAGTTTGGTTTTGGAAAGTGATCTTAAAAGAGAGATAGCTCATGCCATCAAAAGACTTAAAGAAATTAAATGTTATAAAGGAATGAGACACAATGTTGGATTGCCAGTTAGATGACAATGTACAAGAAAAAATGCAAGAACTGCAAAAAAACTTTTGTGAAGATCAAGAGTTAGACCAGTTTTGAAAAAATAATTTTATTTGTTTAGATAATTTTTTATTATGGCAGTAAAAGATAAAGCTTCTCCAAAGAAGAAAAAGGATATTAAAATTACTTCTGGTATCTTGAAAGTTACTACTACAGAAAACAATACTCTTATTATTTTGATTGATGAAAATTGAAATAAGATTGTTGGTGGTGGGACATGACTTTTGTGATATAAATGAGCAAAACAAAACACTCCTTATGCGGCTGAAATGTTAGCAAAACATTTGTTAAAGGAGGCACAAGGTTTTGGTCTTAAAGAAATTTGAATAATTTTTCAAGGTGTTGGGCTTGCTAGAGAAGGTGTTTTTAAAGCAATTAATGAAATATGATTAATTGATATTCAATACATCAAAGAAGCAACATCTTTGCAATTTGGTGGTGTAAAATGAGTAAGACCAAAGAAAAACTAATTTTATTTTTAACATTTTGTATACATGAGATATACAGGGCCTAAGTTTAAATTATGTAGAAGAGAACAAGTTGATTTGTTTGGATCAAAAAAATATGATGTGAAGAGAAATAGAAATCTTCCATGACAACATTGAGCCAATATGCAGAGATCTTCTGAATACGGTAAGCTTTTGAGAAATAAACAATTGCTTAAAAGAACATATTGATTATCAGAAAAACAATTTGTAAGAATTGTGAAAGATCTTTCTTCTCAATATTCAAAAAATAAACAAGTAACACATGATTTTGCTTTGTTTCAATTTTTGGAAAAAAGAATGGATTCTGTTGTTTATAGATCAGGGTTTGCTAAAACAATTATGCAAGCAAGACAAATGGTAGTTCATGGTCATTTTTTGTTGAATGGAAAGAAACATAACATTCCATCTACATTTATACAACCTGGTGATAAAATCACAGTAAAACCTTCTTTACAAAATTCTCCATTGTATTCACAAGCTATGGATAATAAAAACAAAGTTCCTTCTTGGATTAAATTAGATAAAAATGCATATACTATAGAATTATTAAATCTTCCTCAAATGTGAGAAATACATGTTAATGCTGATTTGTTGAAGGTAATTGAATTCTATGCTAGAGCTTAATGCTTCTTTATATATTTTAACAAAAACATATGCTAGATATCCAAAAACTTATTTGAGCGCCAAAAATTGTTGTTTCAGAATTAGAGGATAGAACCACTAGATTTGAAGTAAAATATTTACCAAGATGATTTGGTCATACGCTTTGAAATGCTTTGAGAAGAATTGTTTTGTGATATAGTATAGGTGCTGCAGTTACAGGACTTAAGATTAAATGAGTTTCTCATGAATATCATGTTGTTGATGGTGTTCTTGAAAACGTTATTGATATTATGCTTAATTTTAAAACATTGCGTTTTGGTTTTGATGAAAACATTGATTCTGAACAATGGATATCACAGAGATTTTCTGGGGTTGGGGTATATACAGCGAAAGATATTAAACTTCCGGCTGGTGTAGAATTATTTAATCCAGATGTTCGTTTGTTTGAAATAACAGATCCTTCAGTAGAATTAAATATAGATATTAGAGTAGAAAAAGGTTATGGTTATTATAGTATAGATTTCTTGAGAAATCGCGACAAAAAAGAAGATTGAGATGTAAATATTTTGTTGATAGATAATGAATTTAAATTAGTTGAATCTATCAAATATGAAGTAGAAGAAGTTATAGAAGATTTTACAGGTTCTACAAAAGATTTGTTGGTATTTGATATAAAAGCATGATATAGTGGTGTTTCTTCAAAAGAAGTTGTTATGTTTGCTGGAGAAATTTTGGCTTCATACGCTAAATTGTTTGTATTTGATAATGTATATATAGATAGGTCTGTTTTGATTGATATGGATGATCTTGTTCAAGAAACAGCTAAAGCAGAACAAGAAGTTTGAATAAAGACAATGCCTATTGATGCGCTACCACTTAGTGAAAGAACAAGAAATGCTCTAATAAAAAACAATATATTATATGTTGAAGATCTTGAAAAGAAAAAGAAATGAGAATTATTGTTGATGAAATGAGTTGGAAGAAAAGCAATTGATGAAATAGTTAGCTCATTAGCTAATATTAATAAATCTTTGATTGGATAAAGATTTAGATACTGATTTTGATCGGCACTCTTCTCTTATCTAAAAGCAAATTATTACAGATTCTTTTAGTGTTTGAAGAGGTTTTATAATTTATGTTTATAGTCAATGAGACATCAAAAAAAGAGGTTGTTGAAAATCAATACATGAGTAAAAACAAGAGCTGTTTACTTGAGAGTGTTGCTTACAAATCTCGTAAAAAACTGAAAACTTACTACTACTCAAAAAAGAGCAAAAGTAGTTAAATGAGAAATTGATAGTTTCTTTTCAAAACTTTTGGAAATAACAGCAAGATTTAAAGATGAAAAAGATGCAAGAAGAGAATGTATAAGATATATTACATCTATTATTTATGGTGATGAGTGAAAAAAGGTTCTTGATACATATCTTCCAAAATATATTCAAGAATGAAGAAAAACTGGTTTTGTGGCATCTTATAATCTAGGTTTTAGAGTTGGTGATGCCGCTCCAAAAGTTCTACTTAAATTATTATAAAAAATCTTTAATTGATAGATATTATACAAATGGAATTTACTAAAAAAGACCTTAATAAAACTCTATGGGTTAAACCAGCAGATATGGATAAACAAAGAGTTTGGTGGAAAGTTGATGCAACATGAAAAACACTTTGAAGATTGGCAACAGATATTGCCAAAAAACTTCTTGGAAAACACAAACCTCATTATTGTGATTTTTGGGATTGTGGAGACTTTATTGTTGTAGAAAACATTCAAAATATCTCTGTTTCTTGAGGAAAAGAATTGAAAAAAATGTATTATGATTACAGTGGTTATAAGGGAAATCTTAAAACAACATCATATGCAGACGTAATGAAAAAGAAACCAGAAAGAATTCTTAAAGAAGCTGTAAGATGAATGCTTGCAAAAAACAAACTTAGAGATAAGAGAATGAAAAGATTAAAATTGGTTGTATGAACAACAACAAAATATGATAATTTTAAACCTATTAACCTTTATAAATAATGGCAAACAAAGAATATCATTATGCAATTGGTAGAAGAAAAGAAACTAGTACTGTTGTAAAGCTTTTTGGCAAAGGTGCTGGTAATTTTGTTGTAAAAACAGCAAAATGAATAGAAAAATCGTTACAACAATATTTTGGTGGTAATGATTATTTGTATCAAAATGCTATAGCTCCTTTCCTTACTTTGTGAGCTGATATGTTGAAAAAATTTGATGCACAAATAAAGGTTGTTGGAGGTTGAATTGCTGGACAATCAGATGCTATTAAACTAGCTTTTGCTAGAGCTTTGATTGATCGAGATCCAGATCTTAGACCAACACTTAAACCTTATGGTCATCTCAAAAGAGATCCAAGAGTAAAAGAAAGAAAAAAACCAGGTTTGAAAAAGGCGAGAAAATCTCCTACTTGGTCAAAAAGATAATTATATACAGAAATCCCGTGCAAGCGGGATTTTTGCTTTTTTGGAAAAAATCAGTATATTTTATTTGTTGCTGTTATTTCGCAATAAAAAATAAACAAAATTCGTCTATCATCAAAACAGTGTTTTTGTTTTGTTATAAAGTATTATAATAATTAAAATCCTGCTTTGACTACAGATAATGTGGATTTGTTGATGATCTCCTTTTTTGTTTATTCTTTTTATTGTTCAATATTTAGGAGAAAAAAATTTTAAATTATACTTTTATTCATGAAAAAAGACATTATCCTCTTTGGAATACAATGATCGTGAAAAGGAACTCAGGCTGATTTGTTGATGAAAAAACTTCAAGGATATTTGTATTTTGAGCCGGGCCAGATTTTTAGAGCTTTGAAATCAAATGATAATATATTGTGAGAACATATTAGAGATCGTATGGATCAGGGAAAAATGGTAGATGATGCGATAACTTTTGGTGTTTTTGATGTATATAAACATCTTTTGAAGCCAGGAGAACATATGTTGATTGATTGATTTTTGAGAACTTTGGAGCAAATGTATTATTTTCTTACACAAGAACACAAACACAAAAGAGATTTTGTAGGAATTCACTATAATTTGGATAAAGAAGAGGCAATTAAAAGATTATACAATAGAGCAAAGACAGAATGACGTAAAGATGATACAGAAAAGTCAATTCGTACCAGACTTGATATTTATGAGAGAGAGACAAAACCTGTGGTTGAGTATTTGGATGGTTTGGGCAAAATTATACATATAAATGCAGACCAATCTATCGAAGATATCTACAAAGAAACTGTTGAATTTTTAAAATCGCATTGATTATTACAATAATATCTATATTTTCTTGTTTATTATTTAGTTTTTATTTATTTTTATGGGTTTTCTTTCTTATCTTGGTTTGTTTTTTGCGTTGGTTATTTTTGGAATTAATATATGGCTTATTACTTTGTTTTTTATTTGATTATTGAGAAAAAATAAAGCAGCTCCTTATGTTGGTACTTTTGACAAAGAAATTCGTCTGATGAAAGAGAATTTATATTTAGAAAAATGAAAAAAGTTGGCTGATTTGGGTTGTGGAGACGGTAAAGCGCTTAGATTTTTTGCAAAAAATTTTGGGATAAAATGAACTTGATATGATATCAATATTTTTGCTCTTTTATTGGGTAGAATTGTAAATTTTTTTCTTGGTTATGGGAAATATATAAAATTAATTAAATCTGATTTTATGAAAGTTGATTTGTCTAGATTTGACTATGTTTATGTCTATTTATTGCCTGTTCAGCTTGCTTTTATAGAAGATTGGCTTTGGAAAAGTATTGGTAAAGACACGATAATAATTTCTAATTCATTTCAATTTAAAAATCATACACCGTTTGAAGTGATCAAAGACAAAAAGGGTAAATGATGTATTTTTTTGTATAGGAAATAGATGGGTTAGATAGATTAGAGTGGTTAGATAGATTAGGACATAATCATGTCTAAAAATCTAAAGCGAAGCGTGTCTATTCTATCTAAATTTGAAATGCTACTCTGCGAGTGGTGAAAGAAGAAATTTCTACATTACCAGAAAGATTGTATTTTTGCTTTAAAAGGCCTAAGGCTCATTTGATATCAGTAATTCCTTGTGTGTCAGGAAGAACTACGCCACTTATATTGGTTTGTTTGTTGATCATAAAAATTCCATAATCTTTTGGTGAAAGTGTGAGTAGTTTTTGGATGTCGGGTTGAGGTTGGATTTCTTTGACGATGTCTATGGCGATTACTTTGGTTTGTTTTTCTACTTTTTCGAGGATTGCGTGGTATAGGATTTCAACCAGCTCTGGCAATGGTTTGTCTGTAGCAAGAACTCCGTTGGAAATAAGTAAATTGTTGTTAGCATCAAATAATGAGAAAAAAAGTCAGAGTTTGTCTGTTTTGTCATAAAAAGAAAGAAGTTTTGTTTTGATTAGTTCTAGCATGATTTTTGTTAAGAATTAAGAATGAATAATATATAATTAGTTGTTGTGTGATTGCAAGAAATTTATTTTTTGACAAAAAAACAAAAAAAAATATAATATGATAAGATTTTTATTTTCTTTATGTTTATTATGAATAAACCAGGTGGTTCTTTTAATAAAAGCAAAGAAGAGCAAAGAAAAGAATTTTTATCTAACTTGATATTGCACTCAACAAATAAAATTACAGATAATTGATTGCGTATAGCAAAAAAACTTTGATGTGAAAAAGAATATAAAAAAACGATAGAAAATAATCAAAATTATGTTAGATTTTTTTGAACAGAAAAAGATGAAGAAGTTTTGGTTCAAAATAAAAAGTCTAATGAAATTAAAAACGATATTGCTTGGGAAGAAGATACTTTTGATAGTTATGATTTCGCTTCTGAAATAGCAGAGAATATAGGTTTTTTCAAAAAAGAAACAAATGTTAATCCTAATTTGGATGAATATATAGAAGAATTAGAAAATCTTATTTTGAAAAAAGCTTCTGACTATAAAAAAAGTATTGGTTGATGAAGTCTTTCTGAGGAAGATTTGAAAAGTTGTTTTGATTTGGCTTGTACGGAATTTTCTAGTTTACATCCTTTGAAAAAAGATCATTCTTATCTTTTTTCTGTAGTTTCTGATAGATTTTTTGGAAAATAAAGTTTGGGGTGGTTTGTGGGTTATTTAACGTTTGATATTCGTACGACTTATGAAATATATTGTTATAGGCTCTGTTGTGGAATCGTAGTAATCGATAATTATTTTCTTTTTGTTGGATATGTAAAAGAAGGATCTTTTATATATAAACATCAATTTTCATCACATCAATCAAAATAGTAACTAGCATTTTTATCTTTAAAGCATCATCGAATACAGTCTTTTTCTTCTGTTAGTGTTTTATAATCAAATCATGAAAACAAACTTCGGAAATCTCAGTAAACATAGTTTTTGTCTTTTGCAAATGTGTGAGGTCATTCTCCTCATAATCAATCTTGGTATAAAAAAACAAAAGTTTTAGTATCTGCTCATTTTACTTCAATTCAAGTTGAATTTAGATATACTTTGTTTTCATAAATAAAGTATCATCATCAGAGATATTTTTTATTTTGATTTATACATCATGATAAAACTATTATAAGTAGAGTTATTATTGGAATTATTATTTTTTTCATCAACTAATTTTAATAAGATATAAATAATGGATATTTCTTTTTTTTAGAAATAAAGGATATCTAAAAAGATCTCCTTAGATTTTAATTTAAAATAAAATTTACATTTTTGTTTTTTTAAGGTCATTTGACAACATTGATGGTTCGTCTATATCATTCTCATTTTAAAATGATATAATTTCATTTTAATTTTGTTAATAATTCAATACCAGTCGAATTATATCAAAGACTATCTTCTATAACAAGGTTTTTTAACTCTAAATTGTTTTTTATATCAATTTTAGAAAAAATATTGATTTTGTTTCATGATTTGTTTGTTCAAATAAATCGATTGTCAATATTGTTTCAGTTTTTGACTCAGGAAACAATTTCTTCTATTGTTATTTTTTGAGAAGATATAGTGTTTTGTATTATAACCCTTGTTTTATTATTTGTTTCTTCTATTTTATTATTTTCAAATAATTTTATATCAGTTCATATTTCATATGAATTTTTTCGTATAAAAAGTAGATAAAATATAATAGTTAATAATAAAATAATTCAAACACTAATTAAGTTTTTCCTTTTCATGTAAAAAAATATTAAAATATAAATAACATATTCAAAATGTTTTGTGAGTTTTTTTTAAAAAAATTAAACTAGATTAAAAAGGTGCTTCTTCATCTAAATATATTAAATTAATCCAAATGGGTATATATCATCTTTTGAGTCTAGTACGATTTCCGTTTAAACGGATGTCCGGATGTCGTTATAGGCTCTGTTGTGGAATCGTAGAAACTGATAATTATTTTTTTTAATTAATATAATTATTTATTTTGTTTCAAACAAATCTTAATAGTATATCACATAAAATTATATATGTTAATCAAAGTAGAAAGAAAAAGAATGTTATGTTAGCTGATAAGTATTGTATTATTTCATATCTTAAAAGTCAACTAGGACGTCAAGGAACACTCATAAATCAAGGGTCTATAAAAAAAAGGAATGTAAGAATAGAAAATATAGCACTAATAGTTGATATTCGTTTATTTTTGGCTGAATAAACTTTCCTTGATATATATATACCATTCAATGGAATTAATACAAACCAAGAGAAAAAAATTAGAACAATAGCAAATTCCTTTTCTATGTTATAGCCATGCCAAATACCTAAAATTATGATAATATTTAGAATTATTAAAAATGATAAATATCTATATTTCTTTATTCGATTCATTACGTTTGTATTGATAAATATTATATTTAATTATGTTTTGCTAAAATTATTTTATTTCAACAATTTCTAATTGTGGCATTTCACAACTTGGAGCACATCAGTCTGCATAATAAAACATATAATATCTTTCATGAAATTTTTTATTCATAACATATCATATAGCCATTCATTCATAATCAGAAAATAATGAACATAGATTTTCTGTAGACATGTCTATATTTATTATTTCTATGTCTTTTCACGGAAAATATTTTTCTTCCCAGATTCATCTCTCTGTTTCTAATAAATAACAGTTATTCTTTATAAGTTCCTTGTTATCTAAATTTATAGCCTCTTTTAAAGATATGTTTTTATCTTTATTATACATTTTTATAAATGGGCTTATTTTTTTTTCTGTAGAATAAATATTTATTTCGCTATTGTTGTATTTGTATATTTGATTTAGGTCTGTTTTTTTTGTGAAAAATGAAGCAAAATCATCTTTAAAAGAGAGTTTTATTCATAGTTCTGGATATGTGAGAGAATAGTAATATCATGTTGTATTACCAACTCACATTCCAGGGTATTGGTCTTCAGAAATAAAATGTTCTTTTATTTTCATTTCTGGTGAATTGATTATTGTTTCTTGGATGAGGTTTTGCTTCTTTGTCAGAGAACAACCACTTAAAATTAGTATAATTATTAGTAGTGGTAATATTTTTTTCATATAATATTATATATTAAGGACTAAATTTTTAGTTAAAGGGAGAATGTTTTTCTCCCTTTTTGATAATGATTTTAGTATAAAAACAACATATTGTGGTAGCTCATAACATTTAAATCCAAAAAACTTTGTAAATTCATTGAATAAAATGTTCCACTACTGGATAAGGTATTTGTATACCAAACATCAGAATTTGATAAACTTCCTCCCCAATAGATACTCCATACTGTGAAGTAATGTCCGATTCCACTTGAACTTCCAATATATAAAAATGGACTATGGTGAGCTGAGATATGGTTTAACATTGCATAAGCCGCTGTTAAATCATAGTCTTTATTGATAGCAACTCTGTTACAGTTTATAGGATATCCCGCGTTGTTGTCAACATCATTACAGTAATCTTTTAATTTTGTTATCAATGAAGAATTGTTACACCATGATTTACAATGAGCAATTTTGTTTGAATAGCCACCAGCATTAGTAGGATAATTTAAATTTCCTTTTCCTCTAATTATTGAAGCTGTTGCTAATACGTAATTTGTCCAACTGCATTCATTAGTGTTTTGTTGTAAATGATAATATGCATTCTTGTAATTTTGGTTTACGCCATATAAACCTGTTGCATAACCTGATTTTAAGGTTGAAACTTCTGTTGTTTCATTTGTACTTAAATATTCTTTTACGATTTCATCTTTCTCACAAGAACTAATGAATACTGTTGCAAGAGCAACGATACTAAATAAGAATATTTTTCTCATAACACATTTTTTTGTTTTTATTAACTTAATTTAGCTTAAATCCCTGATTAACGAAGCGATTTTTCATTTCTTCGGATGTATTTCATATCTGATATGATTACATCAAAAACATTTTATTAACCACTATTCATTTTATTTTTATTTTTTTGCAACGGATGTGTTGATAATGAAATACTATATTAAAGTCAATATGATTTTTAGAAAATTGTATCTTATTTAGTATTTGTTGAAAAAACAATAGTTGTTAACTAAAAAGAAAATATATATATTTTTGAAAAGTTAATATCTTGATTACTATGTTCCACAACGTCCGGCTCTAGTCTGACGTACGAATGTATGTATAGACAGAGCCTGTTAGATGACCGAACGAAGTGAGGTAAGGAGCGAAGCGACGAAATGTATCCCCAATTTGGATTTTCCTTATTTTTAAAGATGAATAAAACCCAAAAAATTAAATTAAAAAATCTAAATTAAATATTATTTTTTCTTTGTGAATTTTTGAACTTCCTTGTCAAAATCAGAAATATAATTTTTATCTTCTTCTTTTCTGTATTTCTCATATTCTATTTTTGCTTTTTCTAGAGCTTCTTTATGACTTATATTTCAAGAATTATCTAACAATTCTTTTTCACTTGTTTTTAGAAAATCATCCAATTTGTTTATCCAATTTTGCATTGTCATAGTTTGCATATTCATAGCTTGAAGTTCTGCAAAATCTAAGTACATTGATACAATTAGATTTAATTGTCTTAGTTCATTTTCTGTAAGATAGTTTTTGGCAATTCATATATCACGAGTTGTAATATACTTTCATTTAAAATTAGTTAATCACATAAATTCTTTGTCTGAATTAACCCTTTCGTTTATAACTTCAGCAGCTGTTTTTCCGTGAATAGCATAATGTATTTTGTTTTGTACGGTAGCAAAAAATTGTTTTGTTAATTCGTCATCTCTTTTATAATCTATTGCTGTTGTATAGATATCAGTTATTTTTTGATAGAAATTTCTTTCACTACTTCTAATATCACGAACTCTTTGCAATAATTCCTCAAAATATCTAGATTTTGCTCATTCTTGTTTGAGTCTATCATCATCCATAGTAAATCATTTCACGATGTATTCTTTGAGTCTTTCTGTTGCTCGTATTCTAAATTGAGTTCCTTGTTGAGATTTTACACGATATCATACAGAAATTATCATATCAAGATTGTAATAATTAATCTGTTTTTGTTGAAATCCGGTTTTTCCGGATTTGTGTAAAGTTTGGTTTTCTTTCAGTTCTCATTCTGCATATATATTTTTTATATGTTCATTGATGGTTTTTTTTGATTTACCAAACAATATCCCCATTTGTTCTTGGTTTAGCCAAACAGTTTCGCCGTCAAGTTTCACTTGAAGTTTTGTTTGTCAGTCTTGTGTTTCGTAGATTATTAGATTTGAGGACATAGGTTGATTTTAAAATACTAAACTGATTCAGTTATAAGAATCTGACTTTCTTTGTCAATCTATTTTTGACAGAGTAATCAAATCACTCTACAAAACATGTTTTTTCAATAGATTTTTATTGGAGATAATTCTATTTTTGCTTTTTCTATGTGCTTTTTTCAAAATTCAGTTCTAAGTTTAAAAAATTCAACTGGTTCTATTTTTCATGGTTTTGCTCATTCTTCACAATATATATTATCAAAAATATTTCCTATATAACGTCTGAGCTTCGTACGACGTATGAAATATGTTGTTACAGGCTCTGTTATGTGTCCCGAAGGGTCGGAGCGAAGCGGAGAAGTCATTTTTTCCTTTATTATTTGTTGCAGAGAGTTTTTTATCTGTTTTTTTCTATTTTTTCCAAGAGGGGTTAGGGGTGAATTGGAAAAATCAAATTTTTTATAGTTTTATTGCTTTTTCTAATTGATCGTGAATCTTTTTAATTTCATCATAATTGTCTTTTTTCCATCTGTTAAATAGTTTCACATAGCCTCTTCAAAAAAAATCATTAAATTCTTTTTCTTGAAACCATCTCTTTATAACGCCTTTCTCATGATTTTCTGTTTGATAATTTTGAAAACATGTTTGTTTGGTGAAATTTCTTTCTTCATTCCAAAATTCATCATTATCAGATAAATTTTTTAAAAAATCAAAAAATATTGATTCGGGTCTAAAATTTCCAGGTAACATGATTGTTTTTTGTGGTAATTTTGGATATTTTTTTCTGCAATCTCAATCCAAAACAAAAAAAACATCTTTAAATATGGTTGTTTTTGAATTTGCCATTTCTACAAGTGTTCCTTCTGGAAAAGGTCAATGTGAAACATTAACTTTATTTTTATAACGACTACCATTAAGTAAATTTTTAAACCATAATTCAGTTACTTTATCTTCACATAAAAAATTTTTTTTAGCTATATTTTCTTTTTTACCTATTTGTACCTTTATTTTGTTTTTGATATTATCAATGGGCGGATTTACCGAATTTTTTATTGTTCCATCTTTAAGTTCAAGGAAATTTATCTTTGAATCTTCTCACGTTTTTCATGAAATAAAATCTAGAATTTCTATTGAATGAGTTGTGAAAATAATTTGTATTTCGCATTCTCTAGCAAATTTAAATAAATTTTCAATAAGTTTGATTTGAGAACCAGCATAAAGAGTTGCATCAATTTCATCAATTAAAAGTAATCACCCATTGTATTTATCTTTTTGTTCTTTTTTTAATCTCATAAAAGAAATTAAAGAAGAAATTATTTGTCCTATATTATCTTGTCAGGCTGAATTTCATAAATGTCCATAGTTATCTGTTTTCATTGCTAAATTGCTTTTATTTGTCGATTTTATTCCTTCTGCAAAAATGTTTGTATCAAGTAAAATCAAAATTTCTTTGGAAATTTTGGAATAAAAATTAGTTTCTGATTGATCAAGTCTAATTTCATTTAAAGAAATTACTTTTTCTGTTGCTAAAGGAATTAATCTTTTTAATCCAAGATAAATTATTGGAAAGTTTAAAGGATTTCCTCTTCCATCATAATCTATTCTATATCTTTCAGGACCTTTTTCAGTTTCTTTTAAATATCTTGTTTTCATTCCTTTATTTAAACTTTTTCCATTTTCTTCATAAAATAAATTAACTTCATAAGTTTTTAAAAAATCTTTTTCAGGACAAAAACGAAAAATTTCAGAATATTTTTCTTGAAAAGGTTTTCCTGTAATTGTTTTATTGTTTCATTTGTATTTACATGCTTGAGCAATCCATCCCAATAATGAAGTTTTTCAAGTGCTATTTTGACCTGAAATTGCTGTCAATTTATCGCCAAAATATATTGTTTGGTTTTTAATATGACGAAAATCTATTAATTCTAATTTTTTAATTTTCATGGATGTTTTTTTAACGATTACAAAAAATTTTTTTCTCTATAAAAAATTCTTTTTTTAGTAAAAAACTTTCCGTTTTAAATTTTGGATCACAATTTATATATTCAACTACATCTTTGTAAATTACGCTTGCAAGTTGTTTTGCAAAATTAACTGGTACAGCATTTCCAATCATTTTATATCCATCAGCTACATTTTTATATTTAAACAAAAAATTATCTGGGAAAGTCTGTATTCTTGCACATTCTCTAACTGAAAGCCTTCTGTATAAATTTTCTTTTCCTGGTACAAAAATTCTCTTATTTTGCTCTACAAACTCCATTTTAGGTGCTTGTGGATGGAGTGGCGCATGACGACCTCCGGCTTGAATAGTAAAACTTGGCTCATTTCGATGTCTTACACGATTCCTTGACATATAAATAGTAGAGAATCAACCATTCATATATTCGTGGTTATGACATTGAAGATCACATGTATCATTTGCATAATTTTTGTTTTTTGCAGGTTTTGCAAATTTTAAATCTCGAATAGCATCTTTTAAGGTCGGTTTTGGCAATATTTCATTAGGAGGAAAAAATGTTTTTTTCATTTTTTTGTGGTATCCTACAATAATAACTCTTTTTCTATCTTGTGGAACTCCATAATCATTTGCGTTTAAAAGAAAATATGAGACATTATAATTTAATGATTTAAATTCATTTAATATGCTTTGAAAAGCATCTTTGTGTCTCGGGAGCAAAATACCTGAAACATTCTCAGCAAGAAAAAATAGGGGTTCTTTTTCTTTTAGAATTCTTATATATTCAAAAAAAAGTTGACCTCTTTTGTCATTTATTCATCTTCCTGCTCCAGCTTCGCTCCGACTTTGACATGGAGGACCACCAATAATTCCACAACAGTCTGGAACCTCAGACGAAGGAATATTAACAATACTTCTTTTGTCTAAAAAAGTATTTGGAAAATTATGTTCAAAAGTTTCCCAAATACTTGGATCAAACTCATTTGCCCAAATGGTTTCAAATCCTGCTTGATGAAATCCCAGATCAAGACCTCCTGCTCCTGTAAATAATGATATTATTTTCATAGTTAATCTTTGCTAATATTTAAAGTATTTTTGAATAATTTTTTTGGGGATTTTAAAAGATTTATATCAAATTTTAGAGAGGGTTCTATTCTTGAACTTGCATTGTGTATTCTAAAAGACAAAGTCCAATCATTGTTCATTGTAACAATAACAGTAGTATTGCTATTATCTTTAAATCTTATATCTACTATTTCTGTCGGCAAAGGAACTTTTGGTGTTTTATATTTTGGTTCAATCTTTTCAAAAGGTAGATTTAAGGTTCCATTTATATTATATGCTTGAATCTCTACTGTATTCTTACTTTTAATGACTTTATAAAAATCTTTATTACCTATTAGGTAAGAAACCAGGCTTGAAGAGATGTTTTTGTTGTTTTGATTAAGTTTTTTTAGTTCTTTGATAAATGCTTCCAAAATTGGTAGATATACTGTAGTATGATAATCTCATAATTCACTCCATTTCTTTTTTGCATTACTTTCTTTTCTTAATCTTTCTAAGTTATTAAAGATAGGGCTTATTTTATCAAAATATTCTTTTGAAGCTTTTACGCCTAACCACTTTTCACCGAAATCTATTAAATGTGATAAACGAGAATGTTTTACTGCATTATGATTATTTTTAGCAGATACTCCAATTTCCCATTTTTGTAATAACCTAATGGCTAATACATCTCTAACATCGCCTGATTTTCCATGATCATCAGATAATATTTCAAGTTGAAGTATATCACTTATTCCAATATCGTTTGAAAGTCTTGGCTCAATATCTATTAAAAAATTAACAGCAAAACTAGCAGTAAGCAAATAGTCGCTTTGTTCTATTTTTGTTGTATTTTCAAAACATCATTTAGCAACATGAAAAGAAGAATTTTCTATTACTTCAACATTGGTTTTATCTTTTAATTTTTCTTGAAATTGAGTGAGTAATGCATATTCAAAAGCTTTACCAGTAGTCATCTGTTTTGAGTTTGTAGTAACCATTTTTAAGTTGTTAAATTAAAATTTCTGTTTTTAATTATAATAAAAAAATATCATTTCTCAATCAATAAAACAATATTATTTTTAAACTAAAAAAACAATATTTTTCTTCATTTAAAATAAAAATAAATTAAATCCCCCTACTTTTTTAAGATTTCTCTGTATTCCAATTTTAGAGGAAAAAATGATTACACATAACGTCCGCGACTAGGTGGACGTTCCAACCAACCTTTGAATAAGAAAGTTGGAATGGACACTAGTCGCTGTTATGTAACCGAGCGTTTTTCGCGAGGCAAGGAGCGGAGCGACGAAGCGTACGAGTGTAGTTATATTTGTTGTATATATTTTTATTTTGTTGTTTCGGGGATTACGGCTGGGGTATTTTAAAAATTATTTTTTATATAAATAATCAATAGGTTTCCTTATGATATTATAAAAACTGCCTATAATTGTTAAAGTTATTATATAAGAGATAACTGGTTGATATTCTGATATATTTTCTTTGAATATAAAATATGTGATTTTGTTTATTTGTATTATAGGTTCTACTGTATATTGTAGTATTATTCGTAAAATAACTAAGCTAATTGTTGTTAGAATAATATTTTTTTTATTATCTTTATTAAAAATATGAAATAAAAAAATTGCTTGTATTGGCAATATAATATATCGTATTAATATAAAGAAAATTTTGATTAATAATGGATAATTGTTTATAAAAAACATATTGTTTCATAGTATATATGAAAATATTAGTATTACTATAAATACACTTCATAGTATGATTTTTTTACAATTTTTCATGTAAGATTTTTTTATAAATAAAAAGATTGGTGCTATCTACACCAATCTTATAAAACAGTTATATGAAATCAAGTTTTACTTTTGAAGTTTCATATCTCTTTTTAAAGCAGCTACTTCATCAGCTATTCCTACAGCTAAATAAATAGCATCACTTCTACCTTTACCAACCAATATGTATACATATTCACCGGATTGTCTTCCTTTTACTCCACCAAGATTTAGAATGTTTCTTGCGGCAACAGTTGTTCCTCTAATTTTATATGGAGATCCTAATGTCATAGGTCCTACATAAAATACTAGTTCATAATCACAGTCTGTTTCTCCAGGATCTGTTGCTCCCCATATATCATAACAGTTTGTATTATATGTAGAATATTGTTGAGTTGAAACACCGTGATAATATTGAGGACAACCACTTGTTGCTTTTAAATTATTATCTTCAATTGATGAAACAATCAAACTAATTTCTTCCTCGGAAAGTTGGTTTGGTGATTTTCCAAATTTTTCCATAGATTTTGATAACAAAAGTTGTCTATCTTGTAATGCGATCTCAAAAGTTGTATTATTCACTTTTGCCATTACCCCTGCCTGATAGTTTATAAATCTTTTATAATCATCAGTGGATAAATTTTTGAAATCTGATATTGTTTTATTTATTTCTTCATCAGAAAGATTAGTAGCCACCAAATTACTTGCTAAAGTTTCTAATCTTGTGTCGGAAATATTTACTTCTTGTTTTTCAATATTATTCTCTTTCTGACAGGCAGAAAAAATTACTACTGATGTTAGTATCGCAATAATTGCGAAAGAACTAAAAAGGAAAACTTTCTTAATCATAATACGTTTTTTTTATTTTTGTTAACTTATTTTGTCTTAAATCTTTGATTAACGAAGCGATTTTTCATTTCTTCGGATGTCTTGCATACCTAGTATGATTCCATCAAAATCTTTTCACTAACTTGATTCCATTTTGTTTTTATTTTTTTGCAACGGATTTGTTGATAATAAAATGACATATTAAAGTCAATACATTTTTTAGAAAATGTATAATTTTGCTTCTTTTTGCAAAAGAAGATTGCCCCATAAGGGCAAAAATACCCCCCTAATAGCTCCGAAGGAGCATTTTAAAATAAAAATATAAAATTTCTAAATTAAGTTTTACACAAGTATGTTACATAACTAGGTTTTGTGCGACACGAGAGTGGCGCACAAGTGGTCAATCTGGTTGTGTTGCGTGAAGTTGTGTGGCGTAAAATGTTCTGATTTGTTGGATTTTAGGCGATTGAATTTTATCAAAGTTAGTGTAGTCGAACTTTGTCCTACTTTTGTCAGTTTTTTTCTTTTTTGGAATTGCTAAAATTTCAGTGGACATGAAGAGGAGAATGTATTGACTTTTTTGATATGAGTATTTTTCTCTTCTTTTGGTTTTTTATATGTATTATTTGGAATAATGCAAGAAATTTGTTTTCAAGAAAATTTTAATGAATGGAATGAAGAAAAACAAAAACTTCATCAAAGAGTAGACATAAATTCATTTTATATACAACCTAGACAAATATGGTATGTTAAATTATGAATTAATGTCTGATTTGAACAAAATGGTAAAAGAGATTTTCAAAGACCCGTTTTGGTTATTCAAAGAATTTGAATTTTGTTTTTTGTTGTTCCTTTGAGTACAAAAAATAAATTGAATCCTTATTATTATAAATTGACGTCTGTGTCTTTTGATAAGACTTCTTTGGCTATTTTATCTCAGGTTAGGATTGTAGATAAGAGAAGATTTATAAATCCTATAGGTTTGGTTAGTGAAGAGGAAATTTTAATAATAAAAAAACTCCTCAAAGATATTTATCTAACGGGAGTTTAATGTTCTCTCCGCAGTGCTGCGGAGCAATCCTTTCGGACATTGTATTGGTATTATAATCAAATTATGTTTTAAAGTCAAGTTTTTGTTTTTTTAAATTATTGCATATGATAATAAATGTAGACATATTATTGAGAAAAAAACAAAAAGACTAATCATTATTGACTAGTCTTAGTTGTAGGAGAGAAAACAATTGTAGCTCTCTACTCCCTATATGAACGAGTGGAATTATAATAAATATTTCTTTAAAATCAAGTTTTTATTTTTTTAAATATTATCATGCAAGATTATGTACATCAGCTTTCTAGAGAGCTTCAGCAGAGGAATTATAGTCCGAGGACGGTGGAGATTTATAGTAATTGTTTGGGGGCTTTTTTGAAGTGGTTGGAATATGATGTATCCAAAATTAATCGTGAGAAAGTTATTGATTTTATTCTTTATTTGGAATCTCAAGGCAGAGCTCCCAAGACGATAAATTTGTACAAAGAAGTGATTAAATTCTTTTGTAGTCAGATTTTGAAGTTCTCTGTTCATTTAGATATTAAACTTTCCAAGCAACCACGTAAATTGCCTGTGGTTTTGTTTCGTCAGGAGATTCAAAAAATTCTTGATAGTGTGGTCAATATAAAGCATAAAACTTTGTTGGCATTGGCATATGGTGCAGGGTTGAGGGTGTCTGAAGTTGTCCGTTTGGCGGTGTGAGATGTGAATGTCGACAAAAAGATTCTTCATATTAAATCAGCCAAATGACAGAAAGATAGGATAACGATTTTGCCAGAGAAAATTTTGGGAGAGATAAAAATGTTGATGGAAGGTAAAAAATATGGGGATCCATTATTTCATTCTGAGCAAGGCGGGGCTTTGCATTCGAGAACTGCACAGCATATTTTTCAGAATGCCTTGATCAGGTCGGGTGTGCAGAAAAAGGCGACGTTTCATTCTTTGCGTCATAGTTTTGCGACGCATTTGTTGGAGAATGGAACGGATATTCGTTATATCCAAAAATTACTTGGACATTCGTCGATAAAGACGACACAGATTTATACGCAGGTGGCGACACATAATTTACAGAGTATTCAGAGTCCGTTGTAGGTTAGAGGGGTTAGATAGATTAGACATGATTAGATAGATTAGAGGGGTTGGATAGATTAGATTGAATGATATAAAAAAAGACAAAAATTTTTGATGGAAATATAGGGAAGGGAAAACCTAGTTGATAACTGAGTAAAAATTTGTCCTACTTTTGTCAGTTTTTTTCTTTTTTGGAATTGCTAGAATTTCGGCGAACATGAGGAGGAGAATGTATCGGCCCTTTTAATATGGGAATCTTTCTCTTCCTTGGTTTGTTTAGATTTATCTTCTTTGGTTTTAATATGGCGAAACTTATGATGCAGTTTAAACAAGAATTGTTGCTTAGAGGATATAGTCAGAAAAAAGCTGAAAAATATTGTATGTATATTGGATTGTTTTTTCTTTGGTGTCATGGTTCTTTGGAAATGTTTCATGAAGAAAATTTTCGTGAATTTCTAAATGTTATGAGAAATAAAGGCAGATCGTTGTATAAAATTAGACAGTATAAACAAATATTCAGATTCTTTTGTTTGTATGTGTTGAGAAAAGAGCGATTTGTTTGACAATCTAAAAGAATTTGTTATAGTAATTTGTGAAAAAACAAATAAAAATATAAAAATATGGAAAGAAAAATTGTTTTTAATGCGGCAGATGTTAAAAAAGCTGCTGATGAGTATGAAAAGGTTGAGCTTCCAAAAGAATATCGTGAGTTAATGGATGGCTTATCTAAGATTATGTCACCATATGTAGAAATGGGTGACATGGCTATTCGTGGATTTATTTTTCGTGCCATTATTGAATGGCAAAAACGAAAAAAAAAGAAAGTTGCGTCAGTTCTTGATCTTTCTTTAAAAGAAAGACAGCAAATGATGAAAGAAGGAATGGGAATCCTAGAAGAAATGTTGGCTAAAATTCTTAGGACGCCAGCGGATAAACAAAAATTGAAGAAAGCAATTGAGGTAGGTTATTCTACTTATCTTCAAAAGCTTATTCCAAAAAAAAGTTAATATATTTTGGTTTTTTTTAAGAGGACGTATTTTACGTCCTTTTTTTTGCAAAAAAATTGTTCTTGGGTATAATTGTTATAGTTAATCCAAATTTATTATTAGCTAGATTCCCGCTCCAACTGACAAGGCGGGAATGACATATAAGATATTTATCTATTTGACTATGCAACTATTTAACTGTTTAATTATTCTATGACTTGGGAACAAATTTGATTATTAGTATGATGACTTGGAATGTTTTTGTTTGGAACTATGGCTTTTGAGGAAGCTATAAGTTTTTTGGTGACTAAAAATTTTAAAAATCTTTTGAAAACTGCTACCAAAAATCTGATTTCATCTATTTCTACAGGTTTTTTTGCTACGTCTATTTTGCAAAGTAGTGCGGTAGTTTCTTTGATTGCTGTGTCTTTTGTGGGTGCAGGAATTATATGATTGGAAAATGCGATTGGAATTATTTTGGGAACTAATATAGGATCTCCGCTTATGGACATTGTGTTGTGAAATTTGGGGCTTAAATTTTCGTTGTCTAGTATTGCTTTGCCTATGATAGGGATTGCTGGATTTGCGTTTCTTATTTTTGCTAGATATGGAAAAATTAAAAATATTTCTAGAGCTATTGTTGGTCTTTGACTTATTTTTCTGGGGCTTTGATTTATGAAAGATAGTATGATGGTGCTGTCTGCTTCGGTTGATTTTAGCCAATATGTGTCGTTGTCTAGTATAGCTTATTTTGGGATAGGATTTTTGTTGACTGTTTTGATGCAATCTAGCTCTGCTACTAATATTTTGGTGTTGACAGCAGCAAGTTCTGGCATTGTCGATTATCGTATGGGAATTCCTATGATTATGGGAGCATTTTTGGGGACAACGTTGACGGTAGTTTTGGGATCTTTTGGTCCTAATGTGTTGAAGAAACAAGTCGCTTTTAGTCATGTGTTTTTTAATTTATTTTCGGTAATTTTGGGGTTAGTTTTTCTTCATTTGATAGTAATGCTGTTTGAAAATTCTTTTGTGGATGTTGTTTTGGGTTTGTCTGTTTTCGCTATATGATTTAAAATTGTTTGAGTAGTTTTGATAAGTCCATTTATTTGATATTTTGCTCGTTTCTTACAAAAATTATTTCCTGTGAAAGAAACAAAAATATGATTGTCATTGGAACAAGTAGATCCAAAAATTTCTGATGCTGCTTTGGTTGCAATGAAAAACGATACAGTTTTATTGTTAAAAAAAACATTTGCTTATATTTTACATGTCTGGTCTGTTGATGAAAAAATATTGTTGAGAAATCGTTTGACTTTAGATAAAGTTCTTTCTGTACAGAAAAGTGTCGATGAAAACTTTTTAAAACAAGAATATTCTTTGATAAAAATGATGGAAGAAACTTTGGTTGCTTTTGGGGCTGAAATTAAAAGACATTCTATGAAAGTTGAAGAAGTAACTGTTATTGATGAATTGTATTCGGTAATAACTTCGTCGGCTTTGGCTGCAAAGTATATGAAAGATATTTCTCATAATGTTTTGGTTTTTGAAGAACAATCAACTTGATGGTTGGCAAAACAGTATGATATTTTTAGATCAATGCTGGTTAATTTGTATATTATAATTTCTGAAGTTATTGATGGTAAAGAGTCTGATGAAATGCTTAGTAAAATGTTGTCTTTGGTTCAGGACATTAAAACTGTTGACCAGGAATTTATGATTTCTTTGACAAAAGAGTTTAGTAAAGATAAAGTTAGAAAATTTGATTTGTCTGATATACTACATGTCAATCGTTATGTCTATTCGTCATCATTATCGTTTGTCGATGCTATTAAACATCTTTATCTTCAGTCTGTGGAAAAAAAGGTTTTTGATGAGTTGAAGTAGTTTTTTTAGAATTTAGAGCTTAGAATTTAGCGATTAGTTGTGTTTGCTTTTCTTAATATATCAAGCAATAAAAAAGACAAATAAAAGAAGAAAATCATCACTTGATATTTAATTGGTTAATTATAGTATTTTTTGGTTAGATAGGTTAGAGGTGTTAAATAAATTTGGATTGCCACGTCGTTATTACTCCTCGCAATGACTTATTTGGTGTTTAATTGTTTTTTATCATTATGTTAACTGAAATTATTAATCAATATTCATTTGAAGAAATCATTGCTATAGAGGAATCTGATAGGCAATTTTTAGCGTTGAAATCGGCTTGGAAATTGATTAAAAATTGTGATTTTGGTGGTGTTGATAAAGGTGTCATAAAAGAAGTATTTTTGAGAGCAGTGATATATAATTCGTTGATAAGTTATCAAATAGCGTGAAGTGGTGAGTTGCGATGGGAAGAATTTGCAGATAGATTGAAGTCTGATTTTGATGTGTTGTTGCTTGATTTTATACAATGAAAAGCTAGTTTAGATCGGTGGTATAATTTGATGATCACGTCAAAAAACAACAAAAGACTATATAATATCAAAGTATCTAGATTAAAAAAACTATCTCAATTTTCTTTGAAATCTATGGATTGATATTATGATAATATGATAGATTTGTGGCAAGATTTATGAAAAGCTATGTGAGTTCCTATTTGGTCAAAAACTATTTGTTTTGCGGTAAAAATGTTTGGTTATGCAGCAAGGGTAGTTTTTGAAAAATTTATTCCTTATCCTTTGGAAGTAGCTATACCTGTGGATTCTAGGATTAGAAAGTTGTTTTTGACTAGTTATTGAGAGCTTTCTGACAAAGAAATTATCGAAAAATGTTATGAATTATCAAAAATTTCTGGTATTCCGTCATTACATTTGGATAGTTTGTTTTGGGTGAAAAGATAAAATTTCTCTTGCAATAAAAGTATGAAAAGTTATACAAAACATACTTTACTTATTTTTCTGTTATTATGCAAATAGATTCAAAAAATCCAGAATGTTCAAATATTCAAATTTTTGGTAATGTTGTTGTTTGAGCAAAAGGACAAATTGTTATTCCTAGTGAAGTTAGAAAAATGATAGACCTTAACCCTGGTGATAGTATGATAGTTACTGTAAAACATGGAAAAGCTATTTGATTGATTAAATCTTCAGATTTAGAGGGGTTTGTTGAAATGATACAAGAAGAATTGAAAAGGATTAAGGAGTAAGAATCGATCGAACTGGATTGCTTCATATTCATTCGCAATGACTAAGCGTTGGATTGTTTCGCTATGTTCGCAATGACTGATTGTTGTTTTAAATTTTAAGTGGTTTATTAAAAATGAAAAAGAAAATTATTTCGTTGATGATTGTTGGAACTTTTGTTTTGATGTTGGCGTGATGTGGAAATTGAAATGGAGAAAAAAAACAGGATTTTTTTATTGATATAGTTTCTTTTGCTACAGAAAACCAACAAGTATATATTACTAAACCTGGTAAAGTATCTGGAAAACAAGATATTGTTGTAACATCTCAAGTTGCGGGTAGGGTTAAGTCTATAGAAAAAAAAGATTGAAGTTTGGTTTCTGGGGATCAGCTTGTTGTTTCTGTTTCTGATACGGTAGCTAATTATGGTTTACAACTTCAAAGAGCAAAAA
>Ga0334893_1001049_pt1 | contig 29856 bp, 31 predicted proteins | sample GraSluR3_MG_5_FD_207218 | JGI IMG/M metagenome (GOLD analysis project Ga0334893, IMG submission 207218) | Sludge microbial communities from methane-producing bioreactor in Wageningen University, Netherlands - Granular Sludge_09_05-R3 | ecosystem: Engineered > Bioreactor > Anaerobic >...
TGGACCGGCACCCACCCAGGAGTGGAGAACTCTCCGTTAACGGAGCTTACCAGCCTCTCGATCTCCTCTTTCAGTTCATGGTAGGCCGGTACATCCTCGCGGCTCGGGACCACGATCTGTATGAAGGTGATCCTCTCCCGCAATTCCGGGAAAGACCTGAGGGCCTCGCCGAAAGCCCTGATCCTCTGGGGGATCCCCTTGGTGTAGTCCAGCCGGTCAACCCCTATGGCGATCTTCTCCCGCGGAAGCTGCCTCTTCAGATCCTTGAGGATCCTTGAGACCCTGGCCGACTTGGCCATGTCCCTGAAGTACCTGTAGTCGATGCTAATGGGCATTGCCGCCACCCTGATCCGCCGGCCACCGGAGGAGACCGTGGCAACGGGACCACGGCCGGAAACCTTCCAGCCGGGGATGAGAGCCCTGAGGCAGTCGGTGAAGTTCCTCCTGTCCCTCATGGTCTGGAACCCCACGAAGTCGTACTCGAGGAAGTCCTTCAGCAGCTCTTCCCTCCAGGGGAGTTTCAGGAAGATATCCGGTGGGGGGAAGGGGATGTGGAGGAAAAAGACGCAGTTCCTCTTTACCCCCGAAGATCTCAGCATACTGGCAACGGGGATCATCTGGTAGTCGTGGACCCAGACAAAGTCCTCGGCCCTGGTATACCTTGAGACAGCCCTGGCAAAAAGACCGTTGACCCTCCTGTAGGACTTCCAGTACTCCGGTTCGAAACGGCAACGGGTCTGAAGATCATGGAAGAGGGGCCAGACAACCTCGTTGGAGAATCCGTAGTAGAAGGAATCCACATCTTCCCGTGACAGCCTGACAGGGAAGATCCTGTAACCGGCCTTGCTGGAAGCTGGGCCGAGGATCTCCCTGAGGGTCTTCAAATCGAGCATCTCGGAGGTCCCTGTCCAGCCGATCCATATGCCCCCACGGTCGCGGAGGACCGGGGTCAGCGCCGATACCAGACCCCCCGATGAGTGGGTTACCTTCCACCTGCCAGGGTGACCCTCTATCCTTACAGGTAGCCTGTTTGAAACAATGACCAGCCTTCCCTTGTCCTCCATGTCTGGTCCACCCTTCATCGACGGCTCCTTGTACCGGGCCTGGACCTTTTGTTCCAGAGTGGCTCCCTGAGGGTGTAGCTCGCCTCGAAGGATTTGAAGAGATCGAGGTAGTCCTCAAGGTAACGGGACATGAGGAACTTCTCCTGGACCGTTCTGCGGGCCTTCTCCCCTATTCTGCGGCAGAGATCCGGGTCCTTAAGCAGCATCACTATCCTCTCGGCGGCCTCCTCAACGGTATCCACCAGGAAACCGTTCTCCCCTTCGATTATCTGGTGTCTGATCCCTCCTACGTTCCCCCCGATCACCGGTTTGCCCTTCCACATGGCTTCCGTAACGGTCAGGCCGAAACCCTCCCGGATCGATTTCTGAAGGACCACAGCGGCCTTGCGCTGAAGGGCGTTCACCAGGGCCGTGTCCTCCACGGTGAGCATAATTATGCCCTCATCCTGTTTCTCCTTCAGTTCGTTGAAAACCTCCATCCCCTCTGGGTCGTCGGTGGCGATATTTCCCAGCAGGACCAGGTTGCAGTCCACCTCCCTGCGGGCGATCTTGAAGGCCTCGATCACCCCTGCGGGATCCTTCCACCTGTCGAACCGTGAGATCTGTATGACCAGCGGTTTGTCGGTGGGAATGTCGTACCTGTCGAGCCTCTCCTTGATCTCCTCTTCCGAGAAGTCCCTGTTCTTGATGCTGAAGGGGTCTATGGCGGGCTTGATGAAGACCAGCGGTGTCCTGGTGTCCTGCCGGTATTCGGGGATGCTGAAAACCGCTGCATCGTAGCGGTTCACGTAGTTCCTGATATAGGGCCAGAGTTTCCTGTTGGGGTTCGAGAGGTCCACGTGGCATACCCAGATCCAGGGTCCCTTCTTGTGGTAGTGACGGACCATCGGAAGGGGCTGAGGGTCGTGGATCACCACAATATCATGGTCGAGGTGGTTCCGCAGAACGTTCTCGAAGACCACGTGCTCGTAGATCCTGAACTTCTTCCAGCTGAGGTTGATCTCCCCTCCCTGAAGGGCGTTGTGCATCTTCTTCGTGACGCTGAAGAAGTCAGGGGAGCCCTGGATAACCCTCCAGCCCATCTGGACCCCGGCAAGGTTTGCAAGCAGTGTCATGGAGCCCAGCAGTTCGGCGACCCCTCCCCCGTAGTATGTCGAGTTGATGTGGACTATCCTTCGGTCCGACATCTTTTCAGCCTTCAAAAGGATCCTCTCGACAGCCTCTGTGCCGATGTAGGGTTCATAATGCTCTAACCTGGCGATGTATGGGAGTCCCATGCCGTATCTCTCCTTTCAGGGAACGGTGCCTGATATCCGGCGGGCGTGTCCGGGCTTCCAAGGGGATCCAGAGGGTCTTCAACGGGTTGATCCAGAAAAGGGGCTGAGGAACGGCGCCGGTGTCACAGGGGAACCGCTGAATCGTATTTGTGTCATATTATAAGACAATTCCGTGAATTTATGAAATCAGGCTCTCCTGTTGGGTTACCGGCCCGTATATGCAAGAATGTCTGGAGTTGGCCGAAAAGGGGTTGTTGTCTTGATGCTCGTCGGGTTCGGCTGCGTGATACTCTCGGCCCTTTTCTTCGGCTCCCTCGGGCCCGCTGAGAGAGTTGCCTTCCAGTACGGCGTGACCCCCGCGGGGGTCTCCCTGGCAAGAGCCGTTGTCGGTGCCTTGGTGATAGGCTCCTATGCCTTATGATGCTGGCCATTGTGCTTTACAGCAAAGAGATGCCCGACTTCCGGAACCTTCCCCGTCCGGCCCTTCTTTCCCTTGTCCATCTCGCCCTCTTCCCGACGCTGGCATCCTACGGGCTCATATCCTTTGCCCTCAAGTACATCCCCGGAACGGCGGCCTCCATAACCTCCATGTCGGAGATAATCTTCGCCGGGGTGATGGCCTGGGCCTTTCTGGGGGAGGTGCCATCGCCTGACCAGGTAAGGGGCGGACTGCTGATAGTTACTGCGGTGCTTCTGCTCCTCATGGAAGGGAGGATCTCCCGGTCCGGGACCCAAGGGGATAAAAAAGGGGGACCCCTCCAGAGAGGTCCCCGGGATCCTGACCGATCTTTCCTAGAAAAGGTTCTGTGAGAGGGCCCGTCCGTCGGAGAAGCGCACGATCACCCTGTAGCCCGAAGGGTTGGCGCTAAGTTTGCCGTTATCGGCGAGCCAGAGGTGGAACTCAGAGTTGCCCGAGACCTTCCTCGAGAAGGAACCGTCGTTCTTGTTCAGGATCGGGCCTATGGCTGTCTCCGTTACGGCGATGTGCCATCTTCCGTTACCCGGGATGGTGTCCCAGTCCCCTCCGTTGCCGTTGAGGGATTCCACCGTCAGGGAATCGATGGTCCCGTCCAGTGAAACCAGCCTCAGCCTTATATGGGCGTCGGGGTTGGCGTCGAGACCCTTTGCTATATCCCCAGGTTCTCCCTTTCCTATCAGGTTCCTCGGCCCCTTTCCCATGTAGAAGGCCCTTACGCTGTCAGATTCCTGGACCTTCTCGGTCCCGGGCTGGCCAGAAGTCTGCGTGGAAGCGCGTTCGATGAGCCTCTCAAAGGTCCTCCCGTCACTGAGGACGGCGATCACCCTGAACTTGTTCGCCCCGTCCGAAAGGGCACCCGCGTCGTCGAGCCAGATAGAGAGATCCTTCCTTCCGCTCAGCGGGATGGAGACCGAACCGTTGGACGAGTTAAGTATCTTCCCGGCGGTATCGGTGACCACGGCTATGGGTCTCTTGTTGCCTGGAAGTGTGTCCCACTCTGCTACGGAGCCCTCGATCCCACGGATTATGAAGCTGATGATGGTCCCCTCTCCCGCAACGGATAGGGTGACCCTCCAGTCCGGGATGCCGTTGGCTCCCGGGGCCTCGCCACGGTTGGCGATGTCGGTGGTCGCAGGGGCGTAGAGTACCGCCGAGAGGATATCCTCCACGGAGGCTTCCACCTCCGGGGTCCCAGGCGAGGCTATCTCGCGGAATGTCGTACCGTCGTTGAACTTGATGATCACCTCGAAACGGGTCTTGCCGCCGGAAACGGCGCCGTTGTCGGCAACCCAGAGGTCCAGGGTGGTATCCCCTTCAACTGTGAATTGAACGCTGCCGTCTGCTCTGTTTTTGAGCTTGTCGTCCTGGAATACGGCTATCGCCCACGCTCCATTTCCAGGAACGGTGTCCCACATGGCGTTGGCCCCGTCCACGTTGCGGATCGTTATCTGGTCCACCACCGAAATGGTGGTGAAGCGGACGCGGAAGTGGGCATCGTTGGTCCCGTCCTTGCCCAGGGTCTCCCTCTTACCGACGACATCGCGGTTTTCGATCCCGAAAACCGTTGCGGTCATCACGCCGCTCTCAGGCTGAAGCGGTTCGGGAGAGCCGAAAACATCGGGCATCCCCTTGACCTCTATCTTTGCCGAAGTGGTGCTGTCGTCGATGAACTTGACCGATACCTCGTATTCCCTTGTCTCGGAAAAGGCGGTGCCGTCGTCGGAGACGTAAAGGTTGAGCGTAACAAACCCCAAAAAAGGGGTTATGGGTATCCCCGACTCGGAAGAGATCGTCTTTCCAGAAGCGTCCCTTACAACCATGATCCATCGGTCACCGGAAGCCGCAGGTGCCCACGCTCTCTTGCCGTCAACGGCTCTCAGGGAAATATCGGAGATAGCTCCGATACCCTTGAGAGAGAGCACGAAGTGGGCATCGGGCCTGCCGTCCAGTTCAAGGGACCTCTCCAGACCGAGCACATCGTCCTGGGCTGCCCTGAAGGCAAAGGAAGTCACCTCTCCCATGGCTCCCCAGGCCGTTCCGGACGCAAGGACGGTCAAAGCGAGAAAGGCGGCTGTGAAAAGCATCCTCGCAGTTACTGGCTTCATTTTCTGTCCCTCCCCGTACCTTCTTTTATTCCCAACTTGAAATAACATTGACGGGTTCTAAGCCCCCGGGAGGGCATCACTCCCTGAGTATCCTTATCACCTCTGCCATGAAGGCAGGGAGATCCGAAGGCCTCCTACTGGTGATGATCCGGTCTGACACGACCACATCCGTGTCCACCCACTCGGCTCCGGCCAGGACCATGTCGTCCCTCAGGCTTGGGTAGCTCGTCACGGTCTTGCCGCAGAGAATCCCGCAGGATATCAGCAGACTGCCTGCATGGCAGATACCTGCAACAAACCCGCCGGACTCGTAGGTTCTTTTGACGAGGCCCACTATCTCGGTGGACATTCTGAGGCGGTCCGGTGCCCATCCTCCCGGGATGATCACACCTGCAAGGGACTTCCCGGCTATGCTGCCGGCGTCGTAGGGTGCTTCGACGGTCGTCCCGTACTTTCCCCTGTAGACCTTTGGAGCCGCCGGTGCGACGATGATCGGTTCGTGTCCAGACTCCTGCAGTCTGTAGTAGGGGTACCAGAACTCTATGTCGTGGAAATCGTTCTCCACCAGTACAGCTATCCTCTCCGACATCTGCTGTCTCCCCTCTCGTGAAGGATCGGCATTTCCATCCCCGGTCAACGAAGATTATACAGCCTCGGACCCCTAGTCTAGTCTTCGTTTAAGAGTGTCCTTTGGTGTAAAATATACCTGCGGTGGTCTTCGGGGCGTTCCGGGGGCCCAAGGCGCATTCGCCCTGCGGCGGCGTTCTTGCCCGCCGCTTTTTGTTGTTACCGGCGCTGAAGGAGTTGGTCGAACAGATGGAAAAGAAACCCGGTGAGCTCTCTTTCGGGAAGGTGATACCCCTCCCGATAGAGGAGGAGATCAAGCACAGCTACCTCGATTACGCCATGAGTGTCATCGTTGGCAGAGCCCTTCCCGATGCCAGGGATGGCCTCAAGCCTGTCCAGCGGAGGGTCCTGTTCTCCATGCTGGAACTTGGGCTAAGGCACAACCAGCCCTACAAGAAATCCGCAAGGGTCGTCGGGGAGACCATGGGCAAGTACCACCCCCACGGCGACTCGGCGATCTACGACACCATGGCCAGGATGGCCCAGGACTTCTCCATGAGGCAGCCCCTGGTTGACGGCCAGGGCAACTTCGGCTCCATCGACGGCGATCCCCCTGCAGCGATGCGATACACTGAAGTGCGACTGTCGTCTGCCGGCGAACAGATGCTTGCAGATATCGATGAGGAGACCGTCGACTGGGGGCCGAACTTTGACGACTCTCTCAAGGAACCTCTTACGCTTCCCACGAGGGTCCCTAACCTCCTGGTCAACGGCAGTACGGGTATTGCCGTAGGAATGGCGACTAATTTGCCGCCTCACAACCTCGGTGAGGTCGTTGACGCCCTCTTCCTGCTTCTCGACAACCCCGACGCGGGGGTCGAGGAGATCCTTTCAGTACTGCCGGGGCCAGATTTCCCGACGGGCGGCGTTATTCTGGGAAGGCAGGGTATCCACGACGCCTTCCGCACGGGCAGGGGAAAACTGACCATAAGAGGCAAGGCTCACGTCGAAGAGGGCCGAAAGGGAAAGAACTCGATAGTGATCACCGAGATCCCCTACATGGTCAACAAGACCAACCTTCTCGAGGCTATCGCCAAGGGGGTCCAGGCAAAGACCATCGACGGCATAACCGACCTTCGTGACGAGTCCGACCGGCGGGGAATAAGGGTTGTCCTGGAACTGGCGAGGGATGCCAACCACGAGGTGATCTTGAGGCAGCTCTTCAGGAGGACCCAGCTTCAGACCACCTTCGGTGTCATAAACCTCGCCCTTGTCGACGGACGGCCCCTGGAGCTCTCCATGACGGCAATGCTGGGTCTTTTCCTGGACTACCGCAGGGAGGTCATCCGCCGAAGGACCGTCTTCCGCCTTCGCAAGGCGGAAGAGAGGGCCCATATCGTCGAGGGGCTTATCAGGGCAATAGATATGATCGACGCTGTCATCACACTGATAAGATCTTCGAAAGACCCCCAGGAAGCCAGATCAGGGCTTGTGGGGACACTGGACTTCAGCGAAGCCCAGGCCCAGGCCATTCTGGACATGAGGCTGCAGCGCCTCACAAACCTCGAAAAGAACAAGCTGGAAGAGGAGTTCGCCCAGCTTCTGGCCGACATCGAAAAGTACCGGAGCATCCTGGGTAACCCGGCCACCCTGGACATGGTCGTAAGGGAGGAGCTTACAGAGATCCGTTCCGGGTTCGCTGACGACAGAAGGACAACCATTGTAGATGCCGTTGACGAAGTCTCCCTGGAGGACCTTATCCCCGAAGAGGAGATCGTGGTGGTGCTCTCCAGGGACGGCTATCTGAGGAGGATGCCCCTTGAGCAGTACCGTCTCCAGGGCCGGGGCGGCAAGGGTGTCAAGGGAGCCACCCCGAAGGTGGGTGACGAGGCTGCCATAATAACCGTATCATCAACCCACAGGGATATATTCCTCTTTACGACAAAGGGCAGGGTCTTTGCAGTCAAGGGGCACGCCATCCCCGAACCCAGAACTGGCAAGGGGAGGCTTGCCAGCCAGCTGATCTCCCTTGAGAACGGCGAGTCCGTGGTAGGTATGAAGGACAGCCACCTTCACGGAGCCAAGTTCGTGTTCTTCATCACCGCCAGGGGAGTGGCCAAGAGGCTCCCGGCTGAGGAGCTGGAGAACCTGACCCGGGCGGGCAGAAGGGTGCTCACCGTGGATGAAGGGGACGAGATAGCGAGGGTACGTTTCTCCAGCGGCAACGACGACATATTCATAGTCACCGCCAAGGGGCAGGCCCTCAGGGTCTCCGAGAGCGAATTCCGACCCATGGGCCGTCAGGCCAGGGGGGTACGGGGGATACGCCTTATGGCGGGTGACCGTGTTGTCGGATGTGATATCGTTAAGCCCGGTCACCAGGTACTGCTGGTGAGCGAACGCGGTGTGGGGAAGAGGACCTCTTACGATGAATTCATGCCCCATCACAGGGCCAGCGGCGGATGCAGGGCCATGAAGATATCGACCAAGACCGGAAAGATCGTGGGCTCCTGGGGGCTGATGCCCGATGACCAGATCATTGTCATGACCAACAGGGGCCGGGTGATAAGACTTGACGTGGATGAGATCTCCATTCTGGGACGGACCGCAACGGGATACAGGGTCATCAAGGTGGCAGAGGGAGATGAAGTTGCGGATATCAGCATCATCAGGACAAGCGAGGAAGAAGGGGAATAGGGGTTGAGTCTGGCACCGGAGGGGCGCGTTCCGGTTCTCATATTTGCTGTCGCCGCGGTCATTTCACTTCTTTTCTTCCCCTGGCGGGTGGCTGTAATGCCTGCAGCCCTGGCGTCTTTCCTGGCCTGGTTCTTCAGGGACCCGGAAAGGTTACCGCCTGAGGACGTGGACGGATGGGTCAGCCCGGCCGACGGGAGGGTTGTTGAAGTCTACCCTTCGGAACACCCCTTCATGGGCAGATGCACGGTAGTGGGGGTCTTCATGTCCCCTCTTGATGTCCATGTGAACAGGATGCCCGTCGACGGTAAGGTGGCCTTCCTGGAGTACGTTCCGGGGAAGAAGCTGATGGCCTTCAATCCCAAGGCGTCGCAGGAGAACGAGAGGTTCTTCATGGGTTTCGAGACCGGATCCGGAAAGGGCATGACCGTCCAGATCGCGGGTTTCCTGGCTCGGAGGATAGTCTGCTCAAGGAAGAAGGGGGACGTCCTCTCTCGCGGAGAGCGCTTCGGCATGATAAAATTAGGCTCGAAAGTTGACCTGTACCTCCCGGAGGGGATGCTTCCGGCAGTTAAAAAGGGGGAAAAGGTCAGGGCAGGCGAGACAGTGATGGGAGTGAGGGAATAAGATGAGGCGTAAGCAAAGAGGAAAGCCGGTTCCAATGAAGACGATAATCCCGAACATGATCACCAGCGGGAACATGCTCTGCGGCATGCTTTCCCTGGTGCTGGCCTTTCACGGGCATTTCGTTCCGGCCTCCTGGCTGATATTCATAGCTGTTGTTTTTGATTTCATGGACGGCAAGATGGCCAGGAAGCTTGGGGGCAGCAGCAGCTTCGGCATGGAGCTCGACAGCCTTGCAGACGTTGTCAGCTTTGGAGTTGCCCCGGCCATGATAATGTACTCTGTGTATCTCAAAGGTTTCTTCGGAGTAACGGGTGCGATCGTGGCGGCCTTTTTCGCTCTCTGCGGGGCGCTAAGGCTGGCCAGGTTCAACGTGCACCACGTGGACGGGTCCTTCCAGGGACTCCCGATCCCGGCTGCAGGCCACTTTGTGGTCTCCTTTGTCGTTGCGGGGGTCTATCTTCCCCCGGCCGTCATGGCCGTAATAGTTGCTGCCACGGGTTTTCTGATGATATCCAACGTATCCTTCAGCAACCTCAAGGCACTGAAGCCCGGTAACATGGACCATCGCAAGGCGTTATTTCTCTGGGCTTTTGCTTTCATGCTTATCGCCGTTCTCAGGAACAGAGCCCCCCTGGCGGGGATCCTGATCTACATAGTCAGCGGTTTTGCAGGCGTGGACTGGGGCAAGTGGCTCTCGCTGGAGATCCTCGAAGAGGATGACCTGGCGGAGGATGACGCCTAGGAACGAAAGACTTGCCTTAACTGGAGGGGGCTGATCCCATGAATCAACTTATCGGTTACCTTTTAGCAGGTGCAGTTGCCGGATGGCTGGCGGGAAAGGTGTGGCAGGGCAGAGGTTTTGGCTTCTTTGGCAATATCGGGGTTGGTGTGATCGGAGCCTTCATCGGCGGGGTCATCTTCAGCTCCATAGGGATCTACCCCATGGGCTTTGTGGGTTCCCTTGTTATGGCCTTTGCGGGTGCCATAGTACTTCTTTTCCTTGTAGGTGTACTGAAAAGAAAGTGACCCCCCGAAGACGGACGAATAGAGGGGGCCGCGGGAGCGGCCCCCTTTTTTTCATGCTATCTTCTCAAGCCTTGGCCAGATCATGTATACGGCCACTACCGACAGGACAAGGCTTGGGAGCATGAACGAGCCGTTGTAGGCAGCAGAGTAGATCCACACGTTTGTACCTTCAGGCGCGTAGGCCGCAAAGAAAACCACGCCTGAAAGGACATGGCACAGGAACCGTGCCGAAGCCCCCAGGGCCAGCCCGCCCCAGATCGGTCTGCGGCAGAGTGCCGCCAGCCCGAGGACGGCAAAGGCCATGGGGTAGTCCAGCAGTGCCTGTACGGGGTGGACGACGTACCCCCCCAGGATTAGCTGGAGAAGGCCTGCCACCGATCCCGCTCCCAGACCAGCCTTCAGACCCCAGCGTAGAGTGAACAGGAAAAGGGGAACGTTCTCCAGGGTTATTGAACCCCCCTGGGGCATCCTCCAGATCCTCGCATACGACAGGGCCAGCGCCAGCGCCGCTGCCATGGCGCCCTCAACCAGGATCCTTACCTTCCTGTTATCCATTGCTTCCTTCCGTCTCCCTTCCCTTGGTGATCGAAGGGAACCTGTCCTGGTCCGAAGAAAAACGCCCCCCGGGGCTCCGGGGGGCGTACGGGGCGACTTCCTGCTACTGTCCCGCAATATCCCTTCGCCGGCATTACCCGGATCAGGTTCCAGGGGTCGAGACCTGCGTCTCCTCTCAGCCGGATCGTTCCGACTCCCCCATTGCAGTTCTCTTTATACGGCGGGGTGGCAGGTTTGTCAAACAGGATCGGCATGAGAAATAGCAATTGTTGCATCGACATCTCTTCCGAAGGGCTTCTTTCTTCCCGTAGCAGGTAGTGTTATATTGAAAAAACAAAAGGAATGGACCTGTACCCTACCCATCAAGAGGTGATCTGCCTGATAACTTTCTTCTGTCCCAGGTGCGGCAGTATTTTCGACGTAACGGTCAGGCCCGTCGGCTGCAGCTGCGGTGCTCCCCTGAAGAGCTCCATCGACTGGACCGACCTCGACATCGACCAGTCCGCTCCGGGTATGGCCCGCTACGCCTCTGCCCTGCCTCCCCTTGACCCCTCTGTTTCCCTGGGTGAGGGGTGGACGCCTATTGTTCGATCGACCACCGGAGGCCCTTTCTACAAGCTGGAATACCTTTCCCCTACGGGTTCTTTCAAGGACAGGGGGTCGGTCCTGGTAATGACCGAGGCAAAGGCTCTTGGATGCGGATCGGTCATACAGGACTCCTCGGGTAATGCGGGGGCATCGATCGCCGCCTATGCCGCCAGGTGCGGAATAAGAGCGACGGTGATAGTGCCCAGGGATACCACCGAAGCCAAGAAGAGGCAGATAGAGCTTTACGGGGCCGCCCTTGAGGTCGTGGACGGAGACCGCAAGGCTGCAGCCTCGCTGGCGCTCTCGCTATCGGACAGCACCTATTACGCAAGTCACGTCTGGAACCCCCTCTTCCTGGAGGGGACAAAGACTGTGGCCTTCGAGATATGGGAGCAGCTCCATTTCAGGGCGCCCGATGCGGTGGTCGTCCCCGCCGGCAACGGCACGATGCTGCTGGGGGTTTTCAAGGGTTTTAAAGAGCTCCTTCAGCGCGTAAAAATAAAAAGGCTGCCAAGGATCTACGCCGTGCAGGGAACCCATTGCGCCCCTCTTCATGCCAAATGGAACGAGACGGGGGAGAAGGTCTTCGGGGCCACCCTCGCCGAAGGGATCGCCGTGACGGCCCCCCCGCGAATGAAGGAGATGCTCGATGCCCTTCGTGTAAGCAGGGGGGATGTCCTCGTTGTCGAGGACGAGGCGATACTTGCGGAACAGGAACGTCTTGCCCTGGAGGAGGGCCTGCTGGTGGAGCCGACGGCCGCTGCCGCTCCCGCCGCAGAGAGGATGCTCCGGGGGGCGGGCGTGATATCTCCCGGAGATACCGTTGTGGTACCGCTCACAGGGAGCGGGCTGAAAAAGGTCCCTCCCAGACGCCCCAAAAAACAGGCGTCCCCCGATGAGGGACGCCCCCTGTTCGACAACTCGGGTAGGAGGATCAGAGGCTGAGCCTGGTCCCCAGACCGATGCGCTGGGCCTTCTCGAAGATGACCCTTGCGGTGGCCACGTCATGGCTGCCTATGCCCATGAGTACTGCCGCCTTTCTCCCGGGTGTCCTGGGGACCTCCACGATCCCTGCACAGATCTCTCCCATGTCGGCGGGGACCTCTTCAGGGTACCCCCTGAAATATGTGCCTGCCATCCGGGTCTGGAGATACTGCCCGCGGTCGTCGGTGACGAAGAAAGAGGCGCCGGTCATCACTTCTCCCTCGAAAGCGGAGTCGTTGTTCGTCGATACCGCGAGGACGTCCTTCTTAAGCCAATCCGCCGGGATGAACCTGTCGGGTCTCCTGTGGACGGGGGTACAGGTCACGATGACGTCAGCGTCCTTGACGGCGCTCCTTACATCGGGGGAGATCTCGATCTCGACGCCATGGACCCTGGTCTGCATGTCTTCGAGGTACTTCCGGGCGTTGGCTTCGCTTTTGTCGTAGACCGTTACCCTTCGAAGCCCCTTCATAGTCTCCCTGAGCCCGAGGAGGTTGGTCCGCCCCTGGACACCAAGGCCGATTATCGAAAGGGTGGAAGCCTTTTCCGGGGCGAGGTGTTTTGCAGTGACCGCAGTAGCGGCCCCGCTCCGGTAGGCGGTTATCCACTTTGCGTCCATTACGGCCATCGGGGCCCCGGTCTCTGCATCGTTGATGACGATGAGGCCCATTATGTTCGGAAGTCCCTTTTCGAGGTTGGTGGGGTAGCCTGATACCCATTTGATGCCCGCCGTGTCGGCGGATCCTGCGAAATAGGCTGGCATCGCGTCTATGAAACAGTCCTCCCTGGGGTAGACGCCCTGTGAGCTGGGAAGCTGGACAAGCCCTTCACCCTTCAGCTGGAACCCCTCCTCGATAACCTCTATGACCTCCCGAATGGGGATCCTCATAGATTCGATCTGTTCGCCGTTGAGATATAGCATGTCCACCGAGATCGCCTCCCTGAAAAGCACAGTATTGAGAATTGTTCGACCTTATTATATCTACTTTTTCCCTGAGACGAGACCTGGAATGATGTGGAAATGGCGGGTTGTGTAAGTTTATACTTGACGGGCTGGAACAAAGACAGCATCCGGGGGAGAGGAAGACCGATGAGAAAGGCCAGGGAGATCGACGTATCCCTAGTTTCCGAGGCTGTAAAGGGTCTTTTTATCAAGGCCAACGTATCAATAGGTCAGGATGTCTACAACGCCCTGGTCCAGGCCAGGGACAGGATCGAGGAGTCCCCCATCGGGAGATCGGTCCTGGACCAGATCATCAGGAACCACGATCTGGCAAGGGCCGAGCAGATGCCCATCTGCCAGGATACCGGTATGGCTGTTGTCTTCGCTGACGTCGGGCAGGATGTCGTCCTGACCGGGGGAGATCTTACAGCGGCGATCAATTTGGGGGTCGAGGAGGCATACCGGGAAGGCTATTTCCGGAAGTCCATAGTTGAGGAACCTCTTTTCGACCGCAGGAACACGGGCACGAACACTCCGGCCGTGATCCACACGAGGATCGTGCCCGGGGACAGGATCAAGATATTGGTGACCCCCAAGGGTTTCGGCAGCGAGAACAAGAGCGCCCTCAGATTGTTCACTCCTGCCCAGGGACCGGGGGAGGTCCGGGATTTCATCAGGGATACCGTTGCAGCTGCCGGTCCTGATCCGTGCCCTCCCCTCCTGATAGGGGTTGGAGTAGGTGGAACGGTGGAGTCGGCCGCGATAATGGCTAAAAGGGCAACACTCTATTCGGTTGGACGCAGGAACCCCGACAGAAGATATGCCGCCCTGGAAATGGAGACCCTGGAGGCAGTGAACGCCCTTGGGATAGGACCGGCCGGACTTGGTGGTACCGTCACCTGCCTGGACATCCATATGGATTTTGCCCCCGGGCATATTGCGGGCACCCCCGTAGTGGTCAACATTTGCTGCCATGCGGCCCGGCATGCGGAAGTCTCGATCTAGGGAGGTCCCAAAGATGAGATATGCTTCAAGGGTAGTGGCACCTCTCAATGATGAAACGGTCCTCTCCCTGCGTTCCGGAGATAAGGTCCTTATCAGCGGGGTCATCTTCACCGGCAGGGATGCGGCCCACAGACGGATGGCGGAAAGCATCGCGGAGAACAGACCTCTACCCTTCGACGTAAGGGGTCAGATCATCTACTACGTGGGCCCCTCGCCGACGCCCCCGGGAAGGGTCTGCGGCTCAGCAGGCCCCACGACGAGCGGCAGGATGGACCTCTACACACCACTGCTCCTGGACCTGGGCCTGAAGGGGATGATAGGCAAGGGCAAGCGGTCCCCTGAAGTAGTTGAATCGATGAAGAAGAACAGGGCCGTATACTTCGGTGCCGTCGGAGGGGCTGCAGTCCTCATCTCCAAATGCATCAACAGGATGGAGACAGTTGCGTGGCCGGAACTGGGACCTGAAGCCGTCTTCAGGATGAGGGTCGAGGACCTGCCCGTCGTGGTCCTGGTCGACTCTTTCGGGGACGATCTTTACAGTGACGGCCCTGCCTGGTTCCGTCGGAGCGGATAGTAACCGTTTCGATAACGTTCTGAAAGGAGGGTCCGATCTGGAAGGTAGACCGGAGTACCCCCGCTTTTTATGGTGTGGAGATGCCTGCCTGGTGACCGAGTTCGGCGATACGATCGACCCCCTGATCAACTCCATGGTCAAGGGCCTCGAGCTGAAGATCAGGGGTCTTGGCCTTCCATGGCTGGTGGAGACGGTCCCCACTTACAGATCCCTTGCTGTCTACGTTGACCCCTGGGATACTCGCCGTGAAGAGGTTGAGCTTACTGTCATCTCCCTTGCGCGGGAGGCGGAAGCGAAGAGCATGCCTTCCGCAGCTATCGCAGAGATCCCTGTCTGTTACGGCGGCAACTTTGGTCCCGACCTGGAAAGGGTCTCCATCCACACGGGTCTTGGACCTGACGTTATCATCCGGCTTCACTCCAGCAAGCTTTACCGCATCTACATGATGGGATTTACCCCGGGCTTCCCCTACCTGGGCGGCATGGACCCGCGACTTGAAACGCCCAGGCTCGAGGACCCAAGAACACTCATACCGGCTGGAAGTGTCGGGATCGCGGGAAAGCAGACCGGGATCTACCCTATCCCCAGCCCCGGCGGGTGGAACATCATCGGCCGGACGCCACTGGTTCTCTTTGATCCGGCGCGACCCAGTCCTTTCCTCCTTGAGGCTGGGATGGAGATAAGGTTCGTCCCTGTGCCCGAGGAGAGGTTCGAGGAGATCCTTTCGGGAAAAGGAGCGTGACGGCTTGAGCGTCGAGGTCATCTCTCCGGGAATGCTTTCAACCGTTCAGGATCTCGGTCGTTACGGGTTCCAGGCCTTCGGCATGCCTGTCGCCGGTGCCCTTGACCGCTACTCCCTGATGGCGGGCAACCTTGTCGTAGGCAATGACCTCCGGGCAGCAGGGCTGGAGATAACCATCTCCGGGCCGGAACTGCTCTTCCGGTCGGAAAGGCTCGTCTGCATAACCGGGGGAGACCTTTCTCCGAAGATCAACGACCGTGACGTGCCGGTATGGCAGGGTCTGATGCTGCGCGAGGGAGATGTGCTGTCCTTTGGGGGCGCCCGAAACAGGGGATCCAGGTCCTGGATATGCATAGGCGGTGGTATCGACACTCCACCCGTCATGGGGAGCCGGTCTACCTACCTGAGAGGCGGGCTGGGAGGATGTGATGGTCGCCGGCTCAAGAGGGGGGATATCCTCCCCCTCGGGGCCCCGGACAACTTTTCTCGAAGGGGAGAGGGTTTTATCGTCCCTCATGAACTTCGACAAAACTATATCGGGAGGCCGGTGATAAGGGTCATCCCTGGTCCTCAGGAAGCTCTCATCGCTCCAGAGGGGGTCGAATGTTTTTACAGTTCTTCCTATAGAGTAGGTCCTGATTCGGACAGGATGGGTTACCGTCTTCAGGGGCCTGTGATACGTCACAAGGAGAGTCCTGACATGATCTCAGATGCCGTTCCGTGGGGGGCGATACAGGTACCCGGAAACGGGTTGCCCATAATCATGATGGCCGACTGTCAGACCACGGGAGGATACCCCAAGATCGCCGGGGTCATCAACGCTGACCTTGGTCTTCTTTCCATGATGTTGCCCGGGGATTATCTCTCCTTCCGTCGGTGCGCCGTCACCGAGGCCGCCGATGCTTCGAGGGCCTTGAAAGGAGACCTGGAACGGATCAGGGTCCTCCTGGCTGATCACAGGTCCCGGCCCAAGGATCACTCTCGGGAGATACCGGCCGATGATGGGGCGATGTTATTGAAATTCGGGGGGGAAACTTTCGACGTCACATGGAGGATAATATGACAGGGCCGCCTGGTGCGGTTGGATCTTGCCCGAGGGGAGGATGGAAGATGGCTGTTTCAGTGGATCTCAACAGTGACCTTGGTGAAGGTTTCGGTCCATGGAAGATGGGAGACGACTCCGGGATCATGGATCACGTCACCTCCATCAACATCGCCTGCGGTTTCCATGCCGGCGATCCTGGGATAATGGTCAAAACGGCGGAACTGGCTTTGGAGAGGGGCATTGCCATTGGAGCCCACCCCGGCTACCCCGACCTTGTCGGTTTCGGCAGGAGGGAGATGGGCTGTTCTCCTGAAGAGATCTACTCCTTCTGTCTCTACCAGGTCGGAGCCCTTTCGGCCATCGTCAGGTCCAGGGGCGGGAGGCTACAGCACGTCAAGGCTCACGGGGCACTCTACAACAGGGGAGCGAAGGATGAAGCCGTGGCAAGGGCGATCTCCCTGGCGGCCGGGGACCTTGACGGAGGTCTTATTGTTGTCGGTCCTCCGGCATCCTGTTTCGAGAAGGTCTGTCAGGAAGCGGGAATTCTTTTTGCAGCGGAAATGTTTGCTGACCGTGCCTACGCATCCGACGGTTCTCTGGTCCCAAGGTCGCAAAAAGGATCAGTGATCGAGGATCCCCGAGAGGCTGCTTCCAGGGTGGTGAGGATGGCGACGACGGGGGAAGTCCCCACCATCGATGGAGGAAATCTGAAGCTGAGGGCCGATACGATATGTCTCCACGGTGACACACCCGGATCGACAGGAATGGCCTCAATTATAAGGTCTTCCCTGGAAGAGGCAGGGGTTAGTGTGCTGCCACTCGGAAAACTCCTGTGGGAACGGCCCTGACGCTGTTCGTAGAAAAGGCCTCCCTGATAAATTGAATGGAATTGTCTTGCAATTCAATGAAATGGTTGCATCATTTTGCCCGTTAGGGAATAATATTCCCGTTTGCTTGAAGATTCACGAACGGACCGCAGTTTGAAGTACAGTTCAGTCAATTTTGCCTCAGATCCTGATGATAGTGAAGACGGCCGTTTGCCGGGAAAGGGGCGTTTCAGAGTGAGTGAAAAGGAAGCCTGCAGGGATTTGCGTGAAGGAAAGAAAGGGTACGATGAAAAGGTCGCCAAGGTATTGGCTAGACAGCCGGAGATGAAAGAGGTCTTTACTACCGGCGGGGGGATCCCCCTCGAGCGGCTCTACACCCCACTGGATATCGAGGGTCTGGACTACTGCAGGGACCTGGGTTTTCCCGGTTCATACCCCTATACGAGAGGCGTTCAGCCCACCATGTACCGCGGGCGCTTCTGGACCATGAGGCAGTACGCCGGTTTTGCTACCGCCGCCGAGTCGAACGCAAGGTATCGCTACCTTCTCGAGCAGGGGCAGACGGGGCTGTCCGTGGCCTTTGACCTCCCGACCCAGATCGGCTATGACTCCGACCATCCCATGGCCAGGGGGGAGGTTGGCAAGGTCGGTGTCGCCATTGACAGCCTGGCAGACATGGAGACCCTCTTCAGGGAGATACCCCTCGGGAAGGTCTCAACATCGATGACTATCAATGCACCGGCCGCTGTACTGCTGGCAATGTACATCGCAGTAGGCGAAAAGCAGGGGGTTCCCCCGTCGGAGCTCTCCGGGACCATCCAGAACGACATCCTCAAGGAGTACATAGCAAGGGGCACCTACATTTTCCCGCCCAAACCCTCCATGCGACTCATCACTGATATCTTCGGATTCTGCAGCGACAACGTCCCCAAGTGGAACACCATCTCCATTTCGGGCTACCATATAAGAGAGGCAGGTTCTACGGCCTCCCAGGAGGTTGCCTTCACTCTCGCCGATGGTCTCGCCTACGTTCAGGCAGCGGTAAATGCCGGACTCGACCCGAATGTCTTCGGCCAGAGACTCTCCTTCTTCTTCAACGCCCACAACGATTTCCTTGAAGAGGTCGCAAAGTTCCGTGCCGCGAGAAGGCTCTGGGCGAGACTCATGAAGGAAAGGATGGGCGTCAGCGAGCCCAAGGCGCTCATGCTTCGCTTCCACACACAGACGGCAGGAAGCACTTTGACAGCCCAGCAGCCGGAGAACAACATTGTCCGCGTAGCTATCCAGGCCCTTGCCTCGGTCATGGGCGGGACCCAGTCCCTGCACACCAACAGCTTTGATGAGGCCCTTGCGCTCCCCACGGAGAAGAGCGTGGGGATAGCACTCAAGACACAGCAGATAATAGCCTACGAGTCCGGAGTGACCTCCACGGTCGACCCCCTTGCCGGAAGCTATGTCATTGAGAGCCTCACCAGCGAGATCGAGCGTCAGGCCCTGGAATACATCGACAAGATCGAAGAGATGGGCGGAATGCTTGTCGCCATCGAGAAAGGCTACCCGCAGCAGGAGATCCAGGATGCCGCCTACCAGTACCAGAAAGCCGTCGAGAGCGATGAGCGGGTAGTGGTCGGGGTCAACAGGTTCCAGATCGACGAGGATGGAGGCGGCAGGGAGCTTCTCAGGGTCGACCCCTCAGTGGGGGAGAACCAGGAGAAAGCCTTGAAGGCCATGAAGCAGGGGCGTGACAACGTACTCGTCGGGAACAGGCTCGAAGCTGTGAGGGCCGCCGCCAGGGACGAGAACCTCAACCTGATGCCGGCTATGATCGACGCCGTAAAAGTGTACGCAACTGAGGGCGAGATCTGCGGTGTTCTTCGCGAAGAATTCGGTGAATACAGGGAGAATATCGTCCTTTAGGGACGTCGGGGATCAGGAGGGACGGAAGATGAGCGAACGCAGGATCCGTGTTATAGTGGCCAAACCCGGCCTTGACGGGCACGACAGGGGTGCCAAGGTCGTGGCAAGGGCTCTGAGGGACGCAGGCATGGAGGTGATCTACACGGGACTCAGGCAGACACCTGAGAGCATCGTCGAGACCGCCATCCAGGAAGATGCCGACGCGATCGGGGTAAGTATCCTGAGCGGTGCCCATGAGCACTATTTCAGTGAGATAATCAAGCTCCTGAAGGAAAAGGGCGCCGAGGACATCATAGTATTCGGCGGGGGAGTGATCCCCGAAGGGGATATCCCCAGGCTGAAGGAGATGGGCGTCGGAGCCATCTTCGGCCCCGGTACTTCGACGAGCATCTGCATAGAGTGGCTTGAAGAGAAAGTACGGGAGAAGAGGGCAAAGGAGTCCTGAAAGGTACTGAACAGGCAGTGAATGATATGCAACCCTGTTCCGGCCTGGCTTCGGTCCCCATTGCAAGGGACCGAAGAGGGAGTTCAGAATATCAGGGGGCGGTGCCCCCTCGCCAATTGGAGGGACAGCATGAAACCTACAGCGATAGATCATATCGGGATAGCCGTTACAAGCATCGACGAAGCTCTCAAGTTCTGGGAGCGGTCGCTGGGGATCAAATGCACGGGAGTCGAAGAGGTGGCGGAACAAAAGGTAAAGACGGCCTTCCTGCCCCTCGGTGATACCGAGGTGGAGCTTCTCGAAGCGACCGATCCGGAAAGCCCCGTGGCCAAGTTCATCGAGAAGAAGGGGGAGGGTATCCACCATCTTGCTATCCGGGTCGAGAACCTGGAAGAAGCCCTTGAAAAGATGAAGGCTCTCGGCCTGAGGATGATCGACGAGAAGCCCAGGTACGGAGCAGGGGGTGCCAGGATAGCCTTTGTCCACCCCAAGACTGCAGGGGGCGTTCTGCTGGAACTCAGCGAACGTCCGTAGTCGTATCACGGCAAAGAGCCGGGAATATGCACAAAGGGAGGAAAAGAGATGTCTGAGCGGACGATTGGAGAGCTTTGCGAGGCTTTGGTCAGGCTCCGGGACGAAGCCGAGGCTGGCGGCGGCGAGAAGGCGATCGCAAAGCAGCACGAGAAGGGCAAACTGACGGCGAGGGAGAGGATCGACAAGCTTCTCGATGATGGAAGTTTTGTCGAGTTGGATGCGTTCGTCGAGCACAGGTGCACCTTCTTCGGGATGGACAAGAAGGCCTACCCAGGTGACGGTGTGGTGACCGGTTACGGTACCGTGGAAGGACGCTTGGTCTACGTCTACAGCCAGGACTTCACCGTTATGGGTGGATCCCTCGGCGAGATGCACGCCAAAAAAATCTGCAAGGTCATGGACCTTGCAATGCAGAACGGGGCTCCTGTGCTGGGGCTGAACGACAGCGGCGGCGCCAGGATCCAGGAGGCTGTCGACAGCCTGAGCGGATACGGCAATATCTTCTATCGCAACACCATTGCCAGCGGCGTGGTACCCCAGCTTTCGCTGATCCTGGGTCCCACCGCGGGGGGTGCAGTCTACAGCCCGGCCTTGACCGACTTCATATTCATGGTCGACAAGATAGGCATTCTGCATATAACGGGTCCTGCCGTCATCAAGGCCGTAACCGGCGAGGACGTTACCAGCGAGGAGATCGGAGGGGCTAAGGCCCACAACCAGATCTCCGGCAATGCCCACTTCTTCGCCACCTCCGAGGATGAGTGCTTCTCACAGGTAAGGAAGCTGCTCTCCTATCTGCCTTCGAACAACATGGAGGAGCCTCCCTTCTACGACAGCGGCGACGACCCCTACCGTTGTGACGACAGTCTCAGGGACATCGTTCCGACCAACCCCAACAAGAGTTACAGGGTCCAGGACGTTCTCTCCAGGGTGGCTGACGGAGGCGAATTCTTCGAGGTCCAGCCCATGTGGGCAAAGAACATTGTCACCGGCTTCATGCGCGTCGGCGGGTATGTCGCAGGGATCATCGCCAACCAGGCCGCCATTATGGCCGGCTGTCTCGATATCGACGCCTCGGACAAGGCGAGCAGGTTCATTCGCTACTGCGACGCTTTCAACATTCCGGTGGTCACGTTTGTCGACGTCCCCGGCTACCTCCCGGGTAAGGACCAGGAGCTCGGAGGCATAATCAGGCACGGGGCAAAGCTGCTCTACGCATACAGCGAAGCCACGGTTCCCCTTATCACGGTGGTCCTTCGAAAGGCCTACGGTGGTGCATACCTGGGCATGTGCAGCAAGGACCTGGGTGCAGATGTGGTCCTCGCCTGGCCGCAGGCTGAGATAGCCGTCATGGGTGCCGAGGGTGCTGCAAACATCATTTTCAAGAAAGAGATCGAGAGCGCCCAGGACCCCCAGGCAACGAGAAACCAGAAGATAGAGGAGTACCGGGAGGCTTTCGCCACACCCTACCAGGCCGCCAAGAGGGGATTCGTGGACAGGGTCATTCTCCCAGAGGAGACCCGCGGCGAGATATACCGTGCTCTAGTACAGTGCGAGAGCAAGCGGCAGCTCCGGCCGAGGCGCAAGCACGGCGTGATGCCGAACTAGGGAGGTTATCGGAATGGAACTTTCCCATATTGCCGACAAGTTCTCCCACGGTACAGGAGGGGCCATAGCGCTGGCTATGATAGCCTTTTCAGTGGTCTTCCTCGTTCTGATCGCTCTTACCCTGATCATAATGGGGACCCGCTACCTTGCCGATCTCTCTGAGCGCAAACCGATGAAGCCGGCCGGCCCCGAACAGAAGGCAGCCCCGGCGCCAGTGGCGCCCTCCTCTCCCGCAGCAGGGGAAGGCGGCGACAAAAACGTCATCGCAGCGGTGATCGCAGCTGCCATAGCTGCCTCCGGCGGAGGAAGGGCCACATCCATCAGGCCTCTTGCGGTCACCGGCCGAGGCAAGCCCTCAGCCTGGAAGACGGCCGGAAGGATGGACCTGTTGGAGGGGTTTGAATAATTCCGTAAACCGTAGATCGTGAAACGTAAACCGTATTCCAGGTTTCTGGATTCTTCTAAGGTTTTTCGCTTCACGATTCACGAATAACGATTAACGAAGGAACAAGAGGAAGACCAGCTGCAAAAAAGAACGGTTTTTTTATCGACAAAAACACAAGGAGGAAAACCCAAGCCATGTCCAAAAAATACAAGATCACCGTTAATGGAACTGCCTACGAGGTAGAAGTGGAGGATATCGGGTCCTCGGCATCCGCACCGGCTCCTGCTCCGGCAGCAGTCCCTGCTCCGGCCCCTGCTGCACCGGCTCCTGCTCCGGCACCAGCCCCCGCTCCCGCCGCTGCGCCCGCTCCGGCAGCCGGCGGAGGTACCACCGTGACAGCCCCCATGCCGGGGAAGGTCCTCAGGGTCGTCACAAGTGTTGGAGCTTCCGTCAACGCCGGTGACCTTCTGCTCGTTCTCGAAGCCATGAAGATGGAAAACGAGATCCAGGCCCCTTCGGCCGGGACTGTCAAGGAGATCAAGGTATCGGACGGATCCCCGGTGAATACGGGCGATGTTCTTGTAGTAATAGGCTAGGACTGCAAAAGTCCTTGCAGGGGAGGTTTTCAAATGGGACTTTATTTCAGGGCCCTGGCAGAGATCGGTGAACAGTCCGGTTTTATGGGGCTCACTACCGGACACATAATAATGCTGGTAGTGGGTTTGGTCCTGCTCTACCTGGCCATAGCCAAGGGGTTTGAGCCCCTTCTCCTGGTACCTATAGCGACGGGATGTCTTCTGGTCAACCTGCCGCTCTCCGGGATAATGGACGAAGGAGGTTTTCTGCGCTACCTGTTCTACGGAGCGGAGCACGAGATCTACCCGGTGATAATCTTCATGGGTATCGGTGCACTCACCGACTTTTCGCCTCTTCTGGCGAATCCCGTGACGTTCCTGCTGGGTGCCGCTGCACAGCTTGGTGTATTTGTGGCCCTCTTCGGCGCCATGATGTTAGGTTTTTCGGTCCCGGAGGCGGCCTCCATCGCCATCATAGGAGGGGCCGACGGACCAACCTCGATCTACCTGACGATGAAGCTGGCCCCGCAGATCCTTGGAGCTGTGGCCGTGGCGGCGTATACCTACATGTCCCTTGTTCCCATGGTCCAGCCGCCGATCATCAAGATGTTAACCACCAAGAAGGACAGGGCGATAAGGATGGACGCTCTCCGTCCCGTCAGCAAGAGGGAGAGGATCCTCTTCCCCATAGTTTGCACCGTAGCGGCTGGGTTGATCCTGCCTGCATCGGTCCCGCTTATAGGGCTTTTGATGTTCGGCAACCTTCTGCGGGAGTGCGGAGTTACAGACAGGCTCAGCCAGGCCGCCCAGAACGAGATACTCAACACAGTCACGATCCTGCTGGGCCTTTCCGTCGGCGCCACCATGGGTGCCGAGAGTTTCCTCACCACCGGCACGATCAAGATCATTGTTCTGGGACTGGTGGCTTTTATTTTCTCCACCGCCGGGGGTACTCTCTTCGGACAGCTGATGAAGGTCCTCTCTGGAGGCAAGATCAACCCCATGATAGGTGCGGCGGGAGTCTCCGCTGTCCCCATGGCAGCGAGGGTCGTCCAGAGGATAAGCGCCAGTGAGAACCCGTCGAACTTCCTTCTCATGCACGCCATGGGACCCAACGTGGCAGGGGTCATCGGAACGGCAGTAGCGGCAGGCGCGATGCTCACCCTACTGACCAACTAGCCCTATCATCTGTCCGCTCCCGGAAAGAGATGTCGGCGCGGGACCCAGCAGGTCCCGCGCCTTTTTTATTCCTTCAAAGGTGTTACCGCCCTTGTTGCAGGTTGGCCTTTGATGTAAAAATGTAGTGTTGGGAAAAACCTATCCGGGGGGTATCTCCATTGGATATGAGAACGTTCCTGTCTAACGAGGTCAAACCTGCCCTGGGCTGTACGGAACCCGGGGCTGTAGCCTTGGCTGCCTCCTGGGCCGCAAAGCACGGGGGAGGCCAGATCAGGACCATAAGGCTTCACCTCTCGCCCAATATCTTCAAGAACGGCCTTCGCGCCGGGATCCCAGGAACGGAAGGCGGGACAGGGAACCTTCTCGCTGCGGCTCTCGGCGCCCTCAAGGGCGACCCCGAGAAGGGTCTTATGGCCCTCGACGGAGTGACAGGACAGGACGTAGCGGCTGCCATTGACCTGGTCGATTCCGGTGCCGTGACACAGACGGTGATGAGGGATGTTCCCTCTGTCTACGTCGAGGTGGAGCTCATCGACGACACCGGGAGTATCACCGTGATCATTTCCGGAAGGCACGACAGGGTGGTCCAGGTCAGGAAGAACGGCCGGATCGTCAAGAGACTCCTCGAGGCCTATACCGACAGTGGCGGACGTCCACCCTATATCGAGGAACTACTGGACGAGGACATGAAGGGGCTCTGGAGACTCGCCGGTGACCTGAAAGACGAGGAGGTGGAGTTCCTTCTCGAAGGGTCCAGGACGAACATGAAAGTGGCCGAACGGGGCCTGGAGAAGCCATGGGGTCTGGGGATAGGCTTCAGCCTTGCTGCCCTGGGTGGGATGGATGACCTTGTCCCCTCCGTGAAGGCCTGGTCTGCGGCCGCCGCGGACGTAAGGATGGCAGGCGGTCCCTGGCCAGTGATGAGCAGTGCCGGTAGCGGCAACCACGGTATTACCGCAATAGTCCCCCCCTCTGTGGCTGCCGGGGCCTGGAGCAAGTCCGACCGCGAACTTGCGGAGGCCCTTGCCCTGAGCCATCTCGTAACCGGATTCATCAAGGCCCATACTGGTCGCCTCACCCCTGTCTGCGGCTGTGCCATCGCTGCCGGGGCTGGGGCTGCGGCCTCACTGGTGAGACTCGGCGGAGGAACTCCGAAGCAGGCTGAAATATCCGTTGCTCTTCTCCTCTCATCTCTTCAGGGCATGGTATGCGATGGTGCCAAGGGTTCATGTGCCCTCAAGGTCGGGACGGCGGCCGCCGAGGCCGGCACCTCGGCGATGCTGGTCCTGAAGGGTCTGAAAGATCCTGGAGACCAGGGGATGATCTCCTCCGATTTTGTGGCAACAGCGAAGAACGTGGGCGATTTCAGCAGGGAAGGGCTCATGTCGGCCGATCCTGCGATCATTCGTATACTCCAGGGCATGGACCCTTCTTCAAGGGACCGTTCCTGACAGGGAAGGGTCAGGAGGGTATCACAAGGACTGGGCAGGGGGCCTGTTCGATGATGGTCTCACCGGTGCTCCCCACCATCAGTTCCCACAGATGTCCGTGGACCGAGAGCCCCACCACGAGTATGCCGGGCCTGATGGTTTTTACGGAGCGAAGTATCTCCACCTCCGGTTCCCCGCCCAGGATCTCGGCGGTAGTACCGGGGTTCCACTTCTCGATGGTCTTGCGGACCTCCTCCAGTGCCGAGGCGGCAGCCTGGAACAGCTCCGTTGAGGTGGAGGTATCGTCCATTGACACGGAGTGCAGAAGGGTCATCGGGACATCCCTGTCTGAAAGGAGTTTTCTGAGCTCCCTGAAGACGGGATCGGTCCTGAAGGGGGAGAGGTCGGTAGCGACCGCGATATGACGGAACGGGTCGGGGGGAGGCATGGCGCCCCCGGCAGACTTGTAGACAAGGTGAGGTATGGCCATGAGCCGGAGGGAGGGGACCACCACGTCATCTCTTTCGGCAAAGACGGTGGATATGGAGCATCTTTCCGAGTGGGCAACCTGGGGCAGTATCTCGAAAGGATCACCGGTCATGACGAAGGACCTGCTCCTGATACCCATTGCGTGCAACTCTGCCTCGATCGGGTCGAGAGCCTTCTCGGCCTTGTCGATCATGGGTCCCGTATCGATGCCGCCGACTGGTTCGATAACGTGTACCAGGACTATCTCCGATGACGGGTCGGCAACGTTGCCGGCGGTCCAGGCAAGGCCCTTCCGGGAAAGTTCGGAGAGATCCAACGGGAAGAGTATTCTTCTGAACATGACGGATGCCCCCTTTAATTTTGTGCTAGACTAAATTAGTTTACCAGACCCTGTTTTGCAGTCAAGGACAGGTCGGTCCATCACACCCTAGGGAGGATGGCTATTGAAACTATCTCAAAACGCCACTTGGTTCACACTCAAAGGATTCAGATGGATAGTTAACAGAGCCTCCCATAGCTTCTCCGTAAAGCTCGGAGAGTGGATCGGACTCCTTGTCTGGCTTTTCAGCCCTTCCAGGGTGGACAGGGCCGAAGCAAGGTGTGTGAAAGTGCTCCAGGTAGGTGTAACGACAGCGAGGTCCATAGTCAAAGAGTCTTACAGGAACCTGGGGAGGGGATTGGCCGAGGTCCTTCGTCTGCCCACCTTGGGTTCGGGAATAATGAACTACGTAGAGATCCACGGAGAGGAGAACCTTCGGGAGGCCTTATCGAAAGGCAAGGGGGTCATCTGCCTGGGCGCCCACTTCGGGAACTGGGAGTACTCGGCTGCAGTGCTTGCCGTAAAGGGTTACCCTATGAACGCCATAGGGGCCGATCAGAGGGATCCCAGGATAACGAACCTGGTCGTATCACTCCGATCTGCCTGCGGAGTGAAGACGATGAGCAAGGGCTTCGATCTGAAGGGGGCGATCCGCTGCCTAAGGGATGGTGAGGCGCTGGGCGTACTCCTTGACCAGGATTTCGGAGGGAATGGTATAGTGGTCCCCTTCATGGGCATCCCGGCCAGCACCCCCTTCGGTCCCGTCAAAATGGCGGACAGGATAGGATCGTCAGTGGTTCCAATGTTCATAGTCAGGCGCCCTGATGGTATTCACCACGATCTTTACATCCAGCCCGCTCTCGGCGAAGCGGGGGGGCTTCCTTTCGGGAAAGACGTGGAGGCGTCCCTGGAGCTTTGTAACGACACCATGAGCGAATGGATCACCCGCTATCCCGGACATTGGATGTGGCTCTACCCGAGATGGGCTTCTACGACGGGGGACCGCTGAGATGCTGATAGCAATGGATCCGGGTACGGAAAAGTTCGGCTGGGCTTTCTCAGGTGATGCGGGTGACCTGATTCTCTCCGGAGTTTCGCCGATAGGAGATATTGACGAATGGACAAAAGCGGTCCTGAGGGGCGACACAGGCTTCCTTGAGGAGAGGGCAGTTGAAAGAAGCGCCGTCCCATACAGCTTCTCCTTCCCTGGTTTCGTGATAGCGGGTTCAGGCACGGGGAGTTCAGAGTGCATCGGAAGGCTCGTCTCTTCAGGTCTCAGGGTTGAAAAGGTTCCCGAGAGCTTCTCCACGCTCAGGGGCAGGGATCTCTACTGGCGGATCCACCCTCCCCGGGGTTTTCGCAGGCTTGTCCCTAAAGGCTTGCTCGTCCCCCCAAGGGACGTTGATGACCTTGCTGCCTGGAGCCTTATTCTTGATTATATCTGCAGCAAAAAGGAAGTGTCGTGTAATAAGGTGCGAGGAGGTATAGGAGGTATACAGGATGCCTGAGAAGGCAAGGCTGAAAGTATTCATCGAACAGCCAGGGTTTTCGGTCGGCTGCGTCGACCTGGATTACGGCGAGGAAGAGATGAAGAGTTTTCCCATAGCCGAAGACAGGATCAATATAGGGTCCCTGCTTGTCCGGCTCAGGGAGAGATACGGCGACGAACTCCGGGCCGACCTGATCGATCCCAGGAACATTGCCTATCTCCTGGACGTCCTTCGTTACCGTGTCAACAACACCGAGGCCGTTTGGGTCCTTGACGGCGAGGTCGTCTTCAGGGGGATACCGGAGTGGGACGCCCTCATGCAGAAGGTTGACCAGGTTACGGGAAAAGGAAGTGAGAACAGGGAATATTGAGACGCTGGTTCAGGAACATCGCTGAAGAAGAGATTGTACTCGTGTACGCTTTCATCAAGTGGGTGGCGCTATCGGTCATGGCAGGGCGCATATTCCTTCCAACGGTGTCGGTGAAGCTGTCCGCCACGATCATAACAATTGTTACAGGTGGATCTGCCGGCAAGGAGGGGCCCCGTGCCCAGATCGGTGCAGGACTTACCTCGGCCATGGCTGATCTCTTAAGGCTTAACGAGATAGACAGGAAAAAATCGGTGGTCTGCGGTATATCGGCGGGGTTCTCGGCTATCTTCGGCACACCCGTTCCGGGTGCCATTTTCGGGCTGGAGGTCGGAGGGTCTTCTTCCCACGGGACCAGGTCAGGAGGCCCGATGATGAGAGCCCCCCACCTCAGGACGGAGAGTAGATCCTTTCCAGGCAGGCTTCAGCAAGGGATCCCAGGCTTGAGATCATTCCGGAAGGTTCCAGTCCTGAAGCCTGGTATGCGAGGGGAAGCTCTGTACAGGCCGCAACCACGGGGAGGTCCCTTTCTCTTCGCAGCCTCCTGACCGTGTCAGCCATAGCCCTTCCGGACTCGTCCAGCCTGTTCGCCTTGACCAGGGTCACGATCTCCTGCAGTTCCTTCTGGACGTCCTCGTTGGGAAGGAGTAGTTCAAAGTCTTGCCTTTTGGCCTCACGACTGTAAATGCCTGAGGCAGCGGTACCGCTGGTAGCCGTGAGCCAGGCCCCTGACGGGCTTTGTACGCGCGCCCTGGAAAGGGTCTCCTCGACTATGTGAACGAGAGGTACCCGAAGTTTTTCGCGAAACCTGTCGATAAATACATGGGCCGTGTTGCAGGGGACCGCCAGAAGCTGGGCGCCCCATGATTCGAGCCTCCTAAGTCCCTCAAGGATAAGGGGGGTGGGGTCTTCCCCGCCCCCCGTTATCGCCGCGGTCCTGTCGGGGATCTGGGGGTTCGAGAAGAGAAGGACCTTGGGATGGTCCTGATCTCTTGCGACTCCGGCCATTTCCGCCAGAAGGCGAAGGAACTCCGCTGTGGCGGCCGGACCCATCCCCCCCAGCACACCAAGGACCTTATGCGGCTTTCTTGACATCCGTCAGTTCACCCTCCGTTTTCGCTATGACCGTTGCGACCATGGCATCGCCGGTGACGTTGATGGCCGTACGGGCCATGTCGAGAACTGCGTCGATCCCGGCAAGGAGAGCAACCCCTTCAACGGGGAGTCCCGCCTGGGTGAGTACCAGGGTCAGCATGATCAGACCCGCTCCGGGAACCCCTGCCGTCCCGATGGAGGCGAGGGTTGCGGTAAGCAGTATCCCGATCTGTGCGCCGATGGATAGTTCGATCCCGAAGGCCTGGGCGACGAACAGGGCGCATACGCCCTGGTAGAGAGCCGTGCCGTCCATGTTTATCGTGGCGCCCAGGGGCAGCACGAAGGAGGATATCTTCTCCGAGACCCCTATGTTCTCCTGGGTCACCCTCATGGTGATAGGAAGCGTTGCTGAACTGGAACGGGTCACGAACGCCGTCAGCGTCGCCTCTTTTACACCGTCAAAGAAACGGATCGGGGACACCCTTGCCCAGACCGTTAGCAATCCTGAATAGACCAGGACGGCGTGGATGATGCATCCCAGGTATACAGCGAAGATGACCTTCCCGAAGGGGGCCATCACCGAGATCCCGTACTTCGCGACCGTTGTGGCGATCAGGGCGAACACGCCGTAGGGGGCCAACTTCATTACCAGGCCGGTCATCTTGTACATGGTCTCTGCTACGGAGTCCATCACGTTGATCAGGATCTTGCCCTTCTCCCCGGCAAAGACCGCCGAGATCCCCAGGAACAGGGCGAAGACGATTATCTGAAGCATGTTGGCCTGTGCCATGGATGCCACGGGGTTACTCGGGAAGAGGCCTATGATGACCTCTCCCATCTTCGGGGGGGTAGGGGCCTGGAACCCCGATAGGTCAGCCCCCAGCCCCATACCGACACCGGGGCTGACGACGTTCCCAAGAGT
>Ga0334893_1001055_pt1 | contig 29654 bp, 26 predicted proteins | sample GraSluR3_MG_5_FD_207218 | JGI IMG/M metagenome (GOLD analysis project Ga0334893, IMG submission 207218) | Sludge microbial communities from methane-producing bioreactor in Wageningen University, Netherlands - Granular Sludge_09_05-R3 | ecosystem: Engineered > Bioreactor > Anaerobic >...
TATTTCATTCGCATCGTAACGCTGATGGTAGAAGAACTTCGGAAAGCCGTATGAGGGAGAACCTCACGTACGGTTTGATGAGGAGGTTCTGGCAGAGGCATAGCCAAAGCCAGAACTTTACTCTACATTTTCTGGGACTTTAGTCACAGTAAAATGTTAAGAATTTGTAACAAGTGAGAAAAAAGGAGATATCTGAAGAAAAAAGGAGTAATATAAAGATAAGTCAATACGATAGACAATTAACAAACAAAACCTAAAGGAATCGACTGTTTTCAGGCTAAATTGATATATGCCCAAATTGTTTTAAATTTTTAAAGGAGTATAATTATATAGGTTAAGGAGTGATAAGAGATGAATGAAATCACAAAAAAAATCATCGACCTGGACAGGGAGACCATCAATCTTCGGAAAAAATACGAGGATTTATTGAGGAAAAAGAAAATGGAAGGTCTTGATAAAGTTCAGGAGCTTGAGCAGGAGCTTTTAAAAACCTATGCGGAGGAGGGAGAAAAAGCCTATCAGGAAACACTTAAAGAGACCGATGGTCATACTGAAAAGATCGGAAAGATCGAAGTTGAGTGCATCTCGAATATGACCGACATTGACAAGGTTTATTATGACTCAAAGAAGGAGCTTGTTGACAGCCTGTGGGAAGAAATACTACAAGTTGAGGAATAGAGGGATATAATGGGGAATGAAAGACGATTTTCAGCAATAAATACAAAAATTAGGGTAATGCGCTCCAGATTCCTCAAAGATGATGACTACATAATCCTTATGGAAAGGGAAAAGGTTGAAGACCAGATCAAGTATCTGAAGGAGAATACTGTTTATGGAGAACATCTTCAGGACATGGAAACCTTGGATGACATTCAGCATGTTGAGCTTCAGCTTGACAGATTCCTGGTGATGCAGTTCAAGAAGATAGTAAAGTATTTTTCAGATGATTACGAAAAGCTTTTCAAGGCACTGATGTTCAGATACGAAACAGAAGACCTAAAGCTTTACCTAAGGGCCCTGGCAAGAGGTGAGGATCTGGAGAAATCGGTTAAAATCAGTGTGGTAAGAAGTACATACTACAGCTTTTCCTATGACAAGATAAAGACTGCCAAGTCCTTGGATGACTTTATTGAAAAGCTTAAGGGGACAAAGTTTTATGATGTCCTTTACCCTTACAGGCACGAGGCTTATTCAAAGCTATTGTTCTATATGGAGATGAATCTGGACAGACTTTATTTCAGTCACTTAAGTGAAGCTGCGCAGAAGCTGTCAAGGAGAGACAGGGAAATTTTCAATGAGCTCCTTGGTGAGAACATTGACCTATTGAATATCGAGTGGATTTACAGAGGCCTTAAATTCTACAGTCTGCTGCCTGAAGAGCTTATCAACTACACTTTGCCAAACGGCAGATATTTTGAGTATAAGGACCTGAAGGACCTTTGCTATGGAGATATCGAACACCTTAAGGAAGTTGTATCTGGAACCAAGTATAAGGAGTTGGTCAACGAGGATAGGGATATTGACCTGTATATGGAGATCAGAATCCAAAGACATCTATATGATAAGTTCAAGAATTCCTTTACGAGGGGTAAACTTGATATTTCAATATCTATAGCCTATATACATCTTCTAGAATTTGAAATACGAGATATCATATCCATACTGGAGGCAAAAAAATATGGATTGTCCTACTTTGAAACAAAGGATTATTTAGTAAGGACTATAAAAGGAAGTGGTGAATAATGTCCGTTGAGAAAATGACGATGATGAATATCATCGGTAAAGTCGACGAGGTTGACGGAGTTCTTAAAGATCTCCTGAAAACAAAGAAAGTCGATTTGGTGTCAGCTCTCAAGCAAATTGAGGAGAACAATTTTCTATTTGATGTAAGCGATGAGAACGTTGACAGACTGATTGATCTAAACTACATAACCTCCTATGAAAAAGACGAGAAGTTTGAGGAAGTCGTCAAAAAAGGAGAAGAATTAGAATCAATCCTAAATCTTGAGTTTGATAGGGCTGCAATCGATACTGATGCACCAATGATGAAGAAGGAAGTAATCATCAGTGAGATCGAGCAGATTTATCATGAAGTACAAGAACCGAAGGCAATGATTCATGCCTTGGAAAAAGAAGTGGATTATCTTGAAAACTTCCATGCCAACAGCTTCAAGGAGGTTCAGGACTTTCCTGTAACTATTGAAGAGTTGAGAAACATGGAGTATTTCAGCTTTAAAATGGGAATCCTTTCAAAGGAAGACCGTTACAAGCTAAAGAAAAATTATGAGAACATTCTTGCCATACTTCTTCACACAGGTACAAGTGTTGATGGAGAGGTATATTTTGTGCTGTACCCATCCAAGCTTGAGGAAGAGATGAAAAGAATCCTTAGATCCCTTAATTTCAGGGAGATCATTATCCCCAAGGAGTATTCAGGGACGCCTCAAGAAATCAGAGAGAAGCTCGAAAGAAACAAGGAGAGATTACACTCTGAAATACAGGGACAGGAAAATATACTTGAGGAAATTAAGAGCCGACACAAGGATAGGATAAAGCAACTGATAGATCAGCTATGGCTTACATCAAGACTGGATGATATAAAGAGAAATGTTGCAATATCAAAGAAGTATTTCTATCTATCTGGATGGATTGCTGAATCAGATGTTGCTGAGATGAAAAGGGTACTTGGTGGTCATGAAGACATGCTTTCAATGTTCAAGGGTGACACAAGTGAAAAGCCACCCACGAAACTTAAGAACAATTGGTTCTTTGAACCCTTTCAATGGCTGGTCAACCTTTACGGAACTCCTGCCTACAACGAGCTAGACCCAACACCATTCGTTGGATTATCCTATATGCTGTTCTGGGGAATAATGTTTGGAGATCTTGGTCAGGGTGCTGTTTTAGTATTGGGAGGTATTTGGCTTGGAAAGAAGATGAAGCTTTTTGGAGGACTCCTTACAAGACTTGGAATATCATCAATGATTTTCGGGACATTGTACGGTGCGGTATTTGGAATTGAGACCTTGATACCGGCATTATGGATGAAGCCCTTTGAGAACATAAACGATATTCTTATGGTAGCAATATTTGCAGGGATTGGAATACTACTTGTCTCATATGTTTACGGAATTATAAATGCATACAAGAGACACGACATTGAAGAGGGATTGTTTGGCAAGGAAGGTGTGGCAGGAGTAATACTTTATCTTATGCTTCTGGCAATTGTAGGAGGATCTCTGCTTGGCATTCAGATAATCCCAATGCCATTGGGAGTTGCAATCGCCGTTGTGGCACTTCTTGGAATCGTCTTCAGATTGCCATTGACACATATGATAGAAAAGAAAAAACCCCTTCACGGAGATGATGTAGGTGGCTATTATGTGGAATCGATATTTTCCCTTATTGAGACCTTTCTGGCTATGTTAAGTGGAACAATTTCATTTATTAGGGTTGGAGCATTTGCCCTTACCCACGTGGGACTTTTCCTTGCATTTGAAACCATAGGACATATGTCTGGGACCACCATGGGGGCAATAATCGCCATGGTAGTGGGAAATATATTCGTACTGGGTCTAGAGGGTCTGATTGTATTCATTCAGGGAATGAGACTTCAATATTATGAATTGTTCAGTAGATATTACAAGGGAGACGGTCAGGAGTTCAAACCTGTAAGTCTTGAAAATAATTAATTACATTTTAGGAGGAGATTATATGTCATTTGTTTTGATATCAACAACATTACTAGTTTTACTTACAATAGGAACGGGAATTTTCATGATGTACAACCAGATGGAGGGCGGAAAAAACAGACTTAAGAAGATTTTAAGAACCAACCTGTTTATCTTTTTACCACTTCTTATAATCGCAGTGATCGTAATGGTTCCACATGGAATCAATGCAGCTGAAACTGAGGCAGCAGGACTGTCATCAGCAGCAGGATTAGGATTCATATCAGCGGCTCTTGCGACAGGTATAGCTACACTTGGAGCAGGTTATGCGGTTGCCGTTGTTGGTTCAGCAGCTCTTGGAGCAGTATCAGAGGATGCATCACTTCTTGGTAAGACGCTTATATTCGTAGGTCTTGCAGAGGGTATTGCAATATATGGTCTTATAGTATCAATCATGATTCTTGGTAGGTTATAAATATGAAATCCATCCTGATCAGCGATAACAAGGATACAATCATTGGTATGAGACTGGCCAGCATAGATGGAGTTCTGGCCCAGACAAGGGAGGATATCCTCCTTCGCTTCAATGAGGCCGTGGAGGATGAGACAATCGGTATAATAATTGTAACAGAGAACATATTCGATAAAATTACAGATCAAGTACTGGAGCTTAAACGAAGTGGAAGCAAGCAGTTGGTTGTTACAATACCAGATAGGACTGGCCTTAAGGATAAAAACTTTATTATGAGACATATTAAAGAATCCATAGGCATTAAAATTTAGGTGGTGAACTTATGATAACAGTTGAGGAAAAACTTGATATTTTCCATAAGATTGTTTACAGGGACGAGGAAGAGAAATTTCTTAGCGCCCTTAGAGAATTGGAAGAAGCCAATGAAAGGCTTCTGGAGAACAAGAGAAAAGAACTGGAGCAGCAAAGAGGTGAAATAATCCGAAGAAAGAAGAATCAAGCCAGGATTGAAAGAAATGAAATAAGGTCCAAAGAGCTTGAGGATACAAAGGCAAGGCTTCGTGCAAAGAGAAAGGAACTGGAAATTGATCTTGTGGATGCCATTGTAAAGAGGGCAAAGGAATATGTCACAACAAGAGAATATGGCGAGTACCTTTGCCATAACCTTGATAGGCATCTTAAGGAGTTTGAGGACGACGAGCTTGTACTGATACTTAGGGAAAATGACAAGCTGATATCAGAAAACTGTATCAAGGGCCTCAAAACTGCAACGGGAAAAACCTTCATCGTTCAGACCATGAGTGAGGATATGATCGGAGGATTTATTATCAGTGACAAGAATAGGACTTTCAACATTGACCATACACTGAGAACCTTGATCAAGGGAAAAGAATACCTGATTGGCAAGAGGCTTTGCCAAACGCTTGAAGGGGTAGGTGATTTGGATGGATAATCTTATTGGAGAAATACAGATGATAAATGGTCCTGTAATTCTTGGAAAGAATATGACGGGATTCAAGATGAGAGAGATGGTTACCGTCGGTAAGAAGAAGCTTATAGGTGAGGTAATATCAATAGATGGTGATTTTGGAACTGTTCAGGTATACGAGGAAACGGAGGGACTTAAGAGAGGCGAGGCTATAGTTTCCACTGGAAAACCCCTATCACTTAAGCTGGGACCTGGGATGCTTGGGAACATGTTTGACGGAATCCAGAGACCTCTGAAGAAAATCAGAGATGATCACGGTAGTTTTATCCCGGAGGGAATAGGACTTCTTTCAATTGATGAAGAGATGCTTTGGGATGTTGAATTCCTGGTTTCAGAGGGGGACTATGTTAAACAGGGGCAGGTTTTCGGGAAGGTTGAGGAAACTCCCTTGATAACACATAAACTGCTTATACCCGCAGGAGTTGAAGGAAAGGTAACCTTCAGGACTGCACCAGGGAAATACAATATAAACGAAGTGCTTCTTAAGGTAACTGATCTGGATGGAGAAAAACACGATGTTAAAATGCACCAGGAATGGCCTGTAAGGGTTCAGAGACCTGTTGAGAAAAGACTGCAGATTGACAAGCTTTTGGTTACAGGGCAGAGGGTACTTGACATTTTCTTCCCTATTGCAAAGGGAGGTACAGCCGCAATCCCAGGAGGATTCGGTACCGGAAAGACAATGACACAGCATCAGCTTGCAAAGTGGTCAGATGCAGACATAATAGTATACGTAGGTTGTGGAGAGAGGGGTAACGAAATGACGGAGGTTCTTGAGGACTTCCCCAAGCTTATTGACCCAAAATCCAACAGACCAATAATGGAAAGAACAGTATTGATTGCAAATACATCAAACATGCCTGTTGCAGCCAGAGAGGCATCCATATACACTGGAATAACTATGGCTGAATATTTCAGGGATATGGGTTATAACGTCGCAATAATGGCAGACTCAACATCCAGGTGGGCGGAGGCACTTAGGGAGATTTCAGGACGTCTGGAGGAAATGCCTGCAGAGGAAGGATATCCTGCATATCTTCCATCAAGACTTGCACAGTTCTATGAAAGAGCTGGATATGTAAAGACTTTGTCAGGGGAGGAAGGTTCAGTTACAATAATCGGAGCCGTATCCCCTGCAGGTGGAGACTTTTCAGAACCAGTAACAGAGAATACCAAGAGATTTGTAAATGTATTCCTGGGTCTGGACAGGGAGCTTGCCTATTCAAGGCACTACCCGGCCATCAACTGGCTCAACTCATATAGTGGATACAGTGAAATGATCAAAAAGTTCTACGAAAAGGAGCTAGATGAGGACATTGAAGGAATAAGAAACAGGATGCTCAATCTTCTCTTTGACGAGAGCAGGCTATTGGAAATAGTGCTTCTGGTAGGTGAGGACGTACTGCCTGATGACCAGAGGCTCATCCTTGAGATTGCAAGGGTTCTTAAGATAGGATTCCTTCAGCAGAATGCATTCCACAAGGACGATACCTATGTTCCTTTGAAGAAGCAGCTTGAGATGCTGAAGACCATAGAGCTACTCTACGAAAGAGGACTTAAGGCCATCAAGATGGGAATACCTATATCAAGGGTAAGGGATTCTGAGCTCTATGAAGATGTAATCAAAATCAAATACACCATATCAAATGACGAGATCGAGAAGTTACAGGGAATGAATACAAGAATAAATGATTTCTACAACCAGTTGGAATCAGAGTATTCGGCATAGTGGGTGATTAGATGAAGAGAGAATATTTAAAATTAGATAGAGTTAAGGGAGCTCTTATTGAGCTTTCAAAGATTCATTCAGTAGGATATGGTGAGATTGTTGAAATAACCGACCGATATGGAAAAACAATGGTCGGACGTGTAATAAAGATCGATGGTGATGATGTTGTAGTACAGGTATTCGGAGCAACAATGGGAATTTCTGTTGAAAACACCAAGGTAAGTTTCCAGGGCAAGGCCTTTGAGATACCTCTTTCCAAGAGTATAATGGGAAGAACCTTCAATGGCATAGGTCAGCCCATAGATGGTGGAGGAGATATTTACTCAGAAAACACCTACAATGTAAACGGTAGACCCTTGAATCCGGTTTCGAGGGAGTACCCAAGAAACTACATTCAAACGGGCATATCATCAATAGACGGCTTGACAACACTGATAAGAGGTCAGAAGCTTCCGATATTTTCGGGAGCGGGTCTGCCACACAATGAATTGGCTGCTCAGATTGTACGTCAGGCAAAAATTCAGTCAAAGGAGGGGGACAACAACTTCTCCATTGTGTTTGCAGCAATAGGCGTAAAGCATGACGAGGCATTCTTCTTTGAGGAAGCTTTCAAGAAGGCAGGAGTGCAGGAAAAGGTAGTAATGTATGTAAACTATGCTGATGACCCCATCATGGAGAGGATCATAGCTCCAAGATGTGCCCTGACTGCAGCTGAGTACCTTGCTTACGAGGAAAATCAGCACGTGCTTGTAATCATGACGGACATAACAAGCTATGGGGAGGCCCTTAGAGAGGTATCATCACTAAGGGAAGAGGTACCAAGTAGAAGGGGTTACCCTGGATATTTGTACTCAGATCTGGCAGCCCTTTACGAAAGAGCTGGAATGATTCATGAGGTGGAAGGATCAGTAACTCTGATACCAATACTTACAATGCCAAATGATGATATAACCCATCCGATACCTGACCTTACGGGATATATCACGGAGGGACAGGTTGTATTGGAAAGGGCTCTTGACCAGAAGGGAATCTATCCTCCAATAAATGTATTGCCATCATTGTCACGTCTTATGAAGGACGGCATAGGTGAGGGCTTTACCAGGGAAGACCATCCTGATGTGTCCAACCAGCTATTTTCAGCCTATTCAAAGGTTCAGGAAATCAGAGCTCTTGCTCAGATAGTTGGAGAAGAGGACCTATCGGATAAGGACAAAAAGTACATGAAGTTTGGAGATGCCTTTGAGAAGAGATTCGTAACTCAAAGCTTTACAGAGAACAGGGACATGGGAGATACATTGGACTTGGCTTGGCAATTGCTTAAGCTTCTCCCTAAAGAAGAACTTGACCGACTTAATCCGGAACTTATTGAAAAGTATATGAAATAGGGTGAGACAATGGCTGTTTATAAAATAACTCCAACCAAGGCCAATCTTATAAAGTCCAAGAATTCCCTTAAGTTTGCTCAAAAGGGATATGAACTTCTGGATAAGAAGAGAACAGTCCTTATAAGGGAAATGATGGCTTTGATTGATGTTGCCAGTGAACTTCAAGACAGGATTGACAAGACCTTTGCACAAGCCTATGAAGCATTGAAGCTTGCAAACATAACCATGGGTTCCGAGTATGTGGAGGAGCTTGCCCAGTCCCTTGCAAAGGAAAGGGACTACCAGGTTCTTTTCAAGTCTGTCATGGGTGTTGAGGTTCCCAGAATCCGAATAGAGGATGTACCCTTTACTACGGAGTATGGTTTCTTTAGAACCAACCCCGCTTTTGACAAGGCTGCCATACAGTTTGGGGAGATAAGAAGGTTGATCTATCAGCTGGCTGAGGTTGAGAACTCGGTGTATAAGCTGGCAATGGAGATAAAGAAGACGCAGAAGAGGGCGAATGCCCTTGACAAGATACAGATTCCAAGATATCAATCAACAATAAAGTATATTGATGAGGTTCTTCAGGAAAAGGAAAGAGAGGACTTCTTCAGACTCAAAAGAGTCAAGGGAAAGACAAAACCAAAGAAGAAAGTATAAAGAGGAAGCCACCTGGCTTCCTCTTTATTTATGACTAACAAGCATTTTATCCTTTATATTCCAAAGCTCCTGTGACAGGTCCACAAAGTATTCATGGGGTCTTTCAAATCTCTTTACCTCGTCCCAAAGATTCCCGATTTCAGATTTGCAGAAATCCCTTATTTCATGTACATCAGGTCCCTCATAAACACTCTTGCCCTTGTCAAACAACTGAACAAGAAGAGGCCTTGTATAGTAATCCGTAAGGGTTTTACGCTTCCAGGTGAACAGCGGGTGGAAGATTTCATATGGACCATCCTCAGGGACCTTCTCGTCATGGAGAGTTATGACATCAGCCATGGGGGTATGGGTTTTTCTGTCATAAAATCTATAGATCTGTTTAAATCCGGGTGTAGTGATTTTCTCTACATTGTTGCTGATTTTTATCTTTGGTTCCAGTACTCCGTCCTTTTCAATGGCTACAAGCTTGTATACACCACCGAAAATCGGTTCGGACTTGGCAGTGATAAGTCTCTCTCCAACTCCGAAGGCATCAATCTTAGCCCCCTGGGTAATCAGGTCCTTTATTACAAATTCATCCAGACTGCTGGATGCCATAATTTGAACATCATGGTAGCCTGCTTCATCAAGCATTGCTCTGGCTTCCTTGGAAAGATATGCAATGTCACCACTGTCGATCCTTATGCCCTTTGGCCTGAATCCTCTTGGAACCACTTCTTCGTCAAAGACCTTGATGGCATTGGGTATTCCTGTTTTTAGGGTGTTGTAGGTATCCACAAGCAATGTACAGCTTCCAGGATAGGTCTTTGCATAGGCCCTAAAGGCCTCAAGCTCTGTAGGGAACATCTGAACCCAGCTGTGAGCCATTGTTCCAAGTGCCGGTATGCCAAAATCCCTATCAACAATCGTACTTGAGGTTCCAATGCAGCCACCTATATATGCAGCTCTTGCCCCCTGGATTGCTCCATTGTAGCCCTGAGCCCTTCTTGATCCAAATTCAATTACGCTTCTTCCGTCTGCAGCACGCACTATTCGGCTGGCCTTGGTTGCTATAAGGGATTGGTGGTTTATGGTAAGGAGAATCATGGTCTCAACTAGCTGAGCCTGAATAACCGGTCCCCTGACTATTACAAGCGGCTCTCTCGGGAATATGGGAGTTCCCTCCGGAATTGCCCAGACATCACATACAAACCTGAAGTTCGCCAGGTAATCAAGGAATTTTTCACTAAAGATCTCCTTGCTTCTAAAGTATTCAATATCCTCCTTGTCAAAGCTCAAGGTCTTGAGATAGTCTATGAGTTGCTCCACACCAGCCATTATTGCATATCCTCCGTCGTCGGGTATGGATCTAAAAAACATGTCGAAGTAAGCGATGGTGTCATTCATGCCGTTCTCCAAATAACCGTTTGCCATGGTGAACTCATAGTAGTCTGCCAGCATGGTCAGGTTTTTCTTGTCGGTCCAATCAAATTTATCCATGGTTCCTCTCCTTTTTTTGTGTATTATGTACATTATAGCAAGTTTTCAGTAAATTTTGGAGGTTTTAATCAAAACTTTCAATATAATGGGAAAAGAGCAAAAAATAAGAAAGGTTCATCCTTTTTCATGGGGATAAACCTTTCATTTTAAATAGGACTCTGAATAACCGCTCCAACATGAACTTTTTGGTTCAATCACTTATCCTTAAACACTCCTTAATTTAAGTTACAGAGGATTAAACTCTAATCTTATAACCTAATAAGTTATTTAGTTGTTACACTTCCATAACCCTTAAGGTTACTTTTTTGTGGTTTATCGGGATACCACAAATCCCTGCTACAGGTACTTCTTTTACTGCAATTTTACTACTTTACTACTTTCTACTCTTCTTTTACCATCATACTTGCTTAAACTACATAAACCTGGAATTCTACAACGGTAATACTTTAATAGGTGTAGCAACTTACATCTAAAACTTTCTACATCTTAAACTTGTTCTACAGTACTATCTTTTCTTACATTGCCAACTTCCTACAGCTTGTTTCATTTAGCTTCTACAACAGTAACTTCTAAATAGGTGTAGCTTTGAATTCAGATTTTACCTGAATCCTTTATCAATACTTTGCATTGTTACTTGAATCTTTCCAGGTTCAATAAACTTCTACAACTTATTGATTGAATTTTAGTTGGATGCAGTTATCAAAGTCCTATGAAACCATAATATCAACTTTGCTTCATTGAAGCAGTGAGTTAATATATGATTTGTAATTATATTATACCCACATATATTTTTCTAAACACAAAAAATAAAAAAAGTTTACATAAAAAAAGCAGGGAGTCAATAAAACGGCTCTTTCTGCTTATTTATAGGTCAAAATTTCTTTAAGAATTTATTTTGCGCTCTCCCTTTTCGGTGATGCTCAGCATTTTTAGGGGAATTGTATTGCAGCTTGAGACTGAACATCCTGAACACTTTGTCTCACAGGTGGGGGATCCAAGATCTTCATCCAAGTATCCCATTCTCACCAAGGTCTTTATCATGTCCTCCAGAACATCCTCGGATACCTCCAGATTCTTGGCAATTTGTTGTCTTGAATAAACATTCGCTTCCTTGATTTCCTTCAATACTTCCTTAAGCATTTCATATCCTCCTTAAAAGCCCATCAATGAACCTATCTGATAAACCAGAACTGCCAGTGACCAGGCCAGAACAAATGGATATATTGCCATAAAAGCAGCCCATTTGTAAGAGTTTGTCTCTTTTTTTACGGTGGCAATAACCGCTGCACATGGCGTATAAAGAAGTGTCATTACCAGGAAGGACACTGCAGAAAGTGTAGTGAAGGAGTCCCTGATTGCATTAACAAGCTCAGAGCCCTCACTGACTCCAGCATATACCATTCCAAGCACAGCTACAACAGCCTCCTTGGCTGCTATACCGGCAAAGAGACTTACGGATGCCTGCCATGTACCAAAACCTGCCGGGGCAAATAGAGGTGCAATAAATTGACCTACCCTACCTAGGATGCTTTCCTGGGAGTAAGGCTCAACACCCATTGGAAGCACCGACATAACCCACAGAAGTGCAACGACTGCAAATATTACCGTTCCTGCCCTCTTGACAAAATCCCAAACCTTTTCCCACATATCCCTTAAAACACTTGTTGGAGAGGGCAGCCTGTAGGGTGGCAGTTCCATAATGAAATGAGAGGATTCTCCCTTAAAGAGGGTTTTGCTGAAAAGCTTACCCATCAGAAGAGCCATTCCTATTCCAAGAGCATAGATTATAAAAAGAACAAGTCCACCATTGTTTGGAAAGAAGGCAGCTATGAACACAAGGTAGATCGGCAGTCTCGCCCCGCATGACATAAAGGGGTTGATAAGTATTGCAATCATCCTGTCCTTTTTGTTTTCCAGTGTTCTTGTTGCCATTATTCCTGGCACATTGCATCCAAAGCCGACTATCATTGATATGAAGGTCTTTCCATGAAGTCCAACGGCACGCATTATTCCATCCATGATATATGCTGCTCTTGACATGTATCCAGTGTCTTCAAGTATCGCAAGGAAGAAGTAGAGGACCATTATCAGGGGTACGAATACCAACACGGCACCCACACCACCTACAAATCCCTCAATGACAAATGAGACCAACCAATCTGGAGATCCCACTGACACCAGCCAGCCTTCCACAAACTCTCCAAAAATCTCAATCGCAGTTTCCACATAGCCTCCCAGAATATCGGATCCAACAACAAAGGTAAGCTGGAACACCAGATACATTATAAGTCCAAAAATTGGCAGACCGAACAACCTACTTGTAAGGATCCTGTCTATCTTATCTGTGGCGGTGACTATTTCTTCAGCTGGTTTGACTACACATTTTTTGGTGATTCCGTTTACGTATGCATATCTTTTGTCCACAATATCCAGCTCGTAATCCACATTATCAGCTTGAAGTGATTTCAGATGAGTCTTGACCTGATCCATTTTCTCCACAATGGAGAGCATCTCCTGGTCTCCCTCCAGCAGCTTCAGTGCAGTCCAATCGTCGGGATAAGGAAGGGACTCATCCTTAAGCAGATCACGGATTTTTGAAATTTCTTCATCTATTTCCTTGCCGTAGGTAAAAACAATTTTTCTTGGTTCTTGATTCATGGCCTTTAGGGTTCCATCAATAAGCTCCTGGATGCCCTTTTTCTTGGCGGCAACAGTTGATATGACAGGTACTCCAAGTGCTTCTGAAAGGTCCTTTGTGGATATCATGATCTGCTTGGATTCGGCCTCGTCCATCATATTCAAGGCCACAACAACATTAGCACCCATTTCCAGAAGCTGTGTAGTCAGATAGAGGTTCCTCTCAAGATTTGTTGCATCCACAACATTGATTACAACATCCGGATTGCCTTTTACGATAAAGTCCCTTGCCACAAGCTCATCCTCTGAATAAGCACCAAGGCTGTATGTACCGGGAAGGTCAACTACATTATAAAGGGCTCCCTTGTGCTTAAAGGAGCCTTCTTTTTTTTCTACAGTCACTCCCGGCCAGTTTCCCACATGCTGGTTCGAGCCGGTAAGCACATTAAACAAGGTGGTCTTCCCGCTATTGGGATTTCCCACCAATGCTATATTTTGCATAAATTGCGTCCTCCTCGATGAAATCTATTATCAATCAAAATTAAACTATTCCTTCTCCACCACGATATGTGAAGCAAGGCCTCTTCCAATGGCAAGCTTGGAGCCTGACATGGACACAATTATTGGACCGAAATCATTCTTTACCATTTTAAGCTCAGCTCCGCTGTTAAGACCCAGTTCATAAAGTCTTTTTCTGGCATAGCCTCCGCCCATAACCTGTTTAATTCTGCACTTGTCATTCTTTTTTACTCCTGAAAGTACCATAGTGCAATTCAACACCTTTCTATGTAAATTAATGGAATATCTTGATAACTATTATCAATTATAGAATAATACATTTCCTACATAATTGCAAGGTTTTTTTCTCCACAAGCCTTGGACTTATGATAATTTTCACCGGGTGCTCAGGGAAGTATTATGCATGGACAGTAAAGTGAGTTACTCAGAAGGGAAAACAAGACAAAAAGGCATTAAAAAATGTTATAATTTGAACATTTCAGAAAATAAAACCATAACACATACCTTCGTGCGTTAAATTAGTAGTACCAAATTGACGAAAAACATGGTAAAATTTATAAAAGATTACCAATATTTACAATTTATGCCCTTGGGTATTTTGGTAAGGTACCTGATCCCACCGGCAAATACTACTTAAGGAGGAAGATCATGAAAAGAGTATTGTTATTCATGCTTGCAATGATAATGGCTTTGTCAGTACTTGCAGGCTGTGCACCAAAGGAAGAAGCGGAAGCACCGGTGGGGACAGAGTTGCAGGAGCCTGCTGGAGAGGTGAATGACACGCCGTTGGTAGTTGGGTATGCTGCATTTAGCCAGAAATTCAGTCCATTCTTTGCCACAACAGCATATGACATGGATGCTGTAACCCTAACTCAGGTGGCTCTTTTGCAGACTGACAGGGTAGGCGGAATTGTTTACAATTCTATTGACGGAGAGACAATAAGCTATGAGGGCACAGATTATGATTACAATGGAATTGCTGATGTAAAGGTTGATTACGACGAGGCCGCAGACATTACCACCTACAACATCAAAATACGGGATGACGTAATGTTCAGTGATGGCGAGGTCATGGATGCAGATGACATAATCTTCAACTACTATGTCTATTCAGACCCATCATATACAGGGTCAACCACCCTTTATTCATTCCCGATACTGGGGATGGTGAATTACAGGGAAAACAACTCAATGGCAGAGGAATTGGCAGTTACTCCCGAGGAGCTATCAGCAGCCATGGACAACCCAACTGGAGAAATGAGCCAGTTTATTGAGTCCTTTGTAGCCGGTGTCCTAACTGATGAACTTGATTGGGTCAAGAGCCTTTATGGTGATCCTGGCTATGCGACCTATACAGACCAGTACACTGAAGCCAAGGATCTATTGGCATTCTTCTATGGACTTGATGAAGACTACGATTCAACAACCGTTGAGAGCGAAGACCAGGTGCTTGCTGATATAATTGAACAATATGGAGATGACTGGAAGACTCTTGGTGCAAACTATGGAGGAAGCGAATCATACTTCGCAGGGGATGTTGAGGGCGAGGTAGCCACAATACTCCTGAGAGAAAAGCTTGCAGCATCAGACGGTACAGAGGTAAACAGCATTGAGGGTATAAAGAAGCTTAGCCAGACTGAGGTTGAAGTAAAAACCAGGGGATTCGATGCCTCTGCAGTCTATACCATAGCAGGAATTCAAGTTGCTCCAATGCACTATTATGGAAGCGAAGACATGTATGACTATGACAACGAAATGTATGGATTCACAAGGGGAGACCTTAGTGGAATTGAAAGCAAGACCTCTGCTCCGATGGGAGCCGGCCCATACAAGTTCGTTGAATACAAGGATAAGATCGTATACTATGAAGCGAATGAGAACTACTACAAGGGAGAACCAAAAACCAAGTATCTTCAGTTGAAGGAAACAACTGACGGTGAAATGATTGCAGGTGTTGGAACAGGTGTAATTGACCTGGCCAATCCATCAGGATCAAAGGCTAAGTTTGATGAACTGAAGTCCTACAACTCAAATGGGGAAGCTGTAGGGGACAAGATTGTTGCCAATTCAGTCAATAACCTTGGCTATGGATATATCGGAATAAATGCCAACACAGTAAATGTTAAGGGAGAACCCGCATCTGAAGCAAGCAAGAATCTGAGAAAAGGCTTTGCAACAATATTTGCAGTTCATAGAGATGTTGCAATTGATAGCTACTACGGAGATGCAGCTTCTGTAATCAACTACCCGATATCCAATACATCATGGGCAGCTCCTCAGAAGTCAGATTCAGGCTATGAAATTGCCTTCTCCAAAGATGTAGACGGAAATCCAATATATACAGAAAATATGGTTGCAGATGATAAATACGATGCAGCTGTTGAAGCTGCTAAGGGATACTTCGTTGCAGCAGGCTACACCTTTGACGAGGCATCTGGAAAGTTCACAGCTGCACCTGATGGAGCAAGTATGGAGTATGAGGTTATAGTTCCGGCTGATGGAGTCGGTGATCACCCTGCATTTGCAATACTTGCAGATTCAAAGACAAGCTTGGAAAAATTGGGAATTACGCTTACAATAAATGACCCGGCAGATGCGAATGTACTTTGGGATACACTGGATGCCAATACACATGAAATGTGGACTGCAGCATGGGGATCCACAATCGATCCAGATATGTATCAGGTTTACCACAGCTCAAATGGAAAGGGTCTTGGTGGAACAGACAGCAACAACTACAATATAGCAGATCCGGATTTGGACAAGGCAATTCTTGATGCCAGAAAGAGTGCCGACCAGGAATACAGAAAAGGAATATACAAGCAGGCTCTTGATATAGTCCTTGACTGGGGAGTTGAAATACCAACATATCAGAGACAGAATCTTGTTATCTTCAGTCCTGAGAGAATAAACATGGATACTGTAACCCCTGATATTACAACCTACTGGGTGTGGATGAACGATCTGGAAACACTAGAGATGAAATAGCAAGTAAGATACTTTCAAAAGCCCGCTATTGTGCGGGCTTTTGGATTTTAACTAAGGATTCATGCTGGTATTAGTATCTAGACGTTATTAAAAGAATATACTAAAAGAGGGATACTCAATGCGAAAATACATACTTAAGAGACTATTGATTTCTGTTGTCCTTTTGTTTTTTGTTTCACTTATAATCTACACCCTGATGAGAAGCATACCCACATCCTATGTTGAGTCCCAGGCAAGGATTCTTTCCTCAAGACCTGGGTCAAAATCCTACAGTGAGTGGTTGGCACAATTGAACCAGGCATATGGTCTGGATATTGGAATAATTCCGGGGTTTTTCAAATGGCTTTCTAACGCAATCAGAGGAAACTTTGGGGATTCCTGGGCCTTTAGCGTGCCCGTAACCCAGAAATTTTCAGAGGTCATCTGGGACTCCTTCATTCTTGGATCGATCGCATTTGTGCTGCAGGTGATGATTTCAATACCATTGGGAATTTTGGCCGCAAGGAAGCAATATAGCAAGACGGATTATGCCGTCACAGTGGTTGCTCTTCTTGGCATTTCATTGCCCACCTTCTTTTTTGCAACAGTGCTCAAGCTTATATTCTCAGTAGGGCTGGGATGGTTTGACCTGTATGGAAAGGTGGGACGAAACTACATGCAGTTGGATCCAATGGGTCAATTTCTGGATGTGGCTTCCCACTTTGTACTTCCAATAATGACCCTGACAATCATAGGAATAGGAAGCCTTATGAGATACACCAGAACAAACATGCTGGAGGTCCTGAATTCAGACTTCATAAGGACGGCAAGGGCAAAGGGTCTATCTGAAAAGAGGGTTATAAACTTCCACGCCTTTAGGAACACCCTGATACCAATAGTTACAATTCTTGGGGGATCCCTGCCAGGTCTTTTCGCAGGAGCCCTGATAACTGAAACCCTTTTCCAAATTCCTGGTATAGGCTACACAGGCTATCTGGCAATGGTTAGTGGGGACATTCCATTCACCATGTTCTACATGGTGTTTCTGGCGGTCCTAACCCTTTTGGGAACCCTTATAGCAGATATTCTTTATGCAGTTGTAGACCCAAGGGTCAGAATTAGTTGATGGAGGTGATGTGACATGACAGATAGCAGCAATGAGTTGACTAAGAAAAAAGAGGAGCTTAAAGATAAGGGCCACATCAGCAGCTCCAGGGAACTTGGGGATGAGCAGAGGGTAAGGGTCCTTTCACCGGGGATGCTTGTTGTAAAAAGGTTTATCAGGAACAGGCTTGCAATAATAGGTCTTGTAATAATATCATTCATGTTCTTGTTTTCATTTCTTGGGGGTATTTTAAGTCCGTATGATGAGACTCAGGTTTTCAAGCATATTGGGACCATGTCAAAGGAATACGCAAGCGTAACCCACAATGAGGTGTATAGGTTCACTGGAGTACAGGATTCAAACTACACCGGTGCTGCCCATTCACAGTTTGTTCTGGCAAGAAATGCCGGAAGGGATTCTTTTTCACATGGTGAAGATGAGTACTACATTTCAGAGGAGGCCAATGACCTGTATAGGGTGTTTACATCCATACCAATTGCAACAATTCTTAATTTTCGTGGGGTGATGTCTGTTAATCCAATGGAGGGGGAATCCATTCCCCCTGAGCTTGAAGCAACAGCTAAATTGACACTTGACAACAGAGAAGCTCAATTCCTTCTTGAGGGAGAAGTGTACACCATAAGACAAAGTGGACGGGAGTACATACTGGGTAGGACAGAGCCTGTTGCTGTGGAGTCAAAGTATATAATTGATCCTGCAGAGGCAGATGCAGATATAGACTATGAATTCGCTTATGAGTCTGAAATAGCCTTTAGAGCTGGAAATGTCGATTCCTTTGAAGCTGGAGGAATCAAATATCAGATTGAGAGGGAAGAAAATCTGGGGGTCATATATAGGGAAGACGGTGGAAATATGGAGGAATATGCAATAATTTCAAGGCTTTCAATTCAGCCAATTTCTCAGGACGTGTTTCTGACTGTGGATTTCAAGAAAGCCTTGAGCAATGCAATTGAAAACAGGGAAAGGTCCTTCCTGTTTCCTGATCTCCAAGGAAATGAGAAAGAGTATGAGCTATCAAGACTTAATAATGTTTATACAGTAAAGACAGAAACGGAAACACACCTGATATCCATACATGAACAACCCTCATGGGAGCATTGGCTGGGAACGGACAAGCATGGAATGGATGTCCTTACAAGACTGATGTATGGAGGAAGAATCTCCCTTACAATAGGCTTTATTGTAGTCCTACTGGAGTCCATTCTTGGAATCATCATGGGAGGTCTAGCCGGGTATTTCGGGAAATGGGTTGACATGTTAATAATGCGTATAGTTGACGTGTTCAACTGCATACCCTTCCTCCCGCTTCTGATCATACTTGGAGCGGTGATGGACCAGCTTGAGGTTGCACCTCAGCTTAGAATATACTTTCTGATGCTAATACTTGGTCTAATGAGCTGGCCAGGTATAGCAAGAATGGTAAGGGGACAGATTCTCTCCCTTAGGGAGCAGGAGTTCATGCTGGCAGCTGAAGCAACTGGAATTTCCGTTTCCAGAAGAATTTTCAAGCACCTGATACCAAATGTCATTCCTCAGCTTATAGTGTTTGCAACAATGGGACTTGGCAGTGTAATACTTTATGAATCAACCCTGAGCTTCCTGGGTCTAGGTGTAAAATTCCCTCTTGCATCATGGGGAAACATAATAAGCGGTGTATCCACAGCCTATGAGATGACCAACTTCTGGTTTGTCTGGATACCGGCCGGGATGCTGATTCTCCTTACTGTATTGGGCTTTAACTTTGTCGGCGATGGACTCAGGGATGCATTTGACCCCAAGATGAAACGGTAGGTGTGACATGGACAAGAACAAGGGATTTTTTGATAGATTCAAAAGCATAGGAAGAGGATTAGGTAAATATAACGGCAAAAACATACCTAAGAGTGTCAATTACCTGTCTGCCAAGGAGCTTAGGATTATTTCAAAGGAAAACAGAAAAATCACCGAGGAGCTTGAACTCAAAAGAAATAGGGTTGGAGTTTCCGAGTCTGAGTATCGGACAACAATGAAGAATCCTGACAATATACTTGAAATAGAAAACCTCCACACCTACTTCTTTACAGACATTGGAGTTGTAAAGGCGGTTGATGGAGTTTCCTTCAATGTTCCCAAGGGAAAGACGGTTGGTGTTGTAGGTGAGTCAGGATGTGGGAAATCAGTGACTTCACTATCAATAATGCATCTTGTGCAAAGACCTCAGGGTCAGATTGTGGAGGGTGAAATAAGATTTGACTCAGGGGATATGATCTATGACATTGCAAAGACTCCCACTGACAGAATGCAAAAGCTTAGGGGAAACCAGATTTCCATGATATTTCAGGAGCCCATGACAAGCCTTAACCCGGTTTTCAAGGTGGGTATGCAGATTGATGAGGTAATTGAGCTCCACAATAGCCACATGACAAAGGATCAGGTTAGACAACGGACATTAGAGATGATAGAGATGGTTGGCATAGCAGATTCGGGAGGAGTATATGAAATGTATCCCCATGAGCTGTCGGGAGGGATGAGACAGAGGGCGATGATAGCCATGGCACTTGCATGCAGTCCCAAACTGATAATTGCCGATGAACCCACAACAGCCCTGGATGTAACAATACAGGCCCAGATCATGGACCTTTTAAGGACCTTGAAGGACCAAATAAACAGCAGCATCATGCTTATCACCCATGACCTTGGTGTAATTGCTGAAATGGCAGATTATGTGGTTGTAATGTACGCAGGAAGGGTTGTAGAGCAGGGAAGTGCAAGGGATATATTCTACAATCCACTTCATCCTTATACTGTTGGTCTCATGGCCTCAAAGCCAGGAAAGGACAAGAAGGTTGAAAGGCTTTACAGCATCCCGGGTTCGGTGCCAAATCCCATAGACATGCCAAATTACTGCTATTTCAAGGATAGGTGTGACAGAGCATTTGAAGCCTGCGAAGGAGAGTATCCTCCGACATTTTCAATAAGCGAAACACATAGGGTAGCCTGCTACCACTACGCAAACGGAGGAGGTGGGATCCGTGACTGAAGCCGGATTGGCAGCAAGAATGCCATTTGAAAGCAGAGATGATATAATCCAGGTTAGGGACCTTAAAAAATACTATCCCATATCAGGAGGCCTGCTATCAAGGGTTAAGGGATATGTAAAGGCTGTTGACGATGTCAGCTTTAACATCAGAAAAGGATCGACCATGGGACTTGTAGGTGAGTCAGGCTGCGGAAAGACCACTATCGGGAAGACCATCCTGAGGCTGACCGACAAAACAGAGGGCTCGGTTAAATTTGACGGAATTGAGATTCACGACCTTAACAAGCAGGACCTCAGGGCCCTTAGACCAAGGATACAGATAATATTCCAGGACCCTTACTCCAGCCTTTCACCCAGAATGCCTGTTGGAGAGATAATTGGGGAGGCTGTAAGGGAAAGAAAATTGGTGCCCCCTGAAGAATTTGACGATTATATAACAAAGATAATGGAAGATTGTGGTCTTCAGGAATACCACAAGGACAGGTATCCCCACGAATTTTCTGGAGGTCAGAGACAGAGGATCTGTATTGCAAGGGCACTTGCCCTTAACCCGGATTTCATTGTTTGCGACGAACCTGTGTCGGCACTGGATGTATCAATACAGGCACAGATCATAAATCTTTTGAAGGACCTTCAGGAAAAGTACAACCTTACATATCTTTTTATCTCCCATGACCTTTCAGTTGTAGAGCACATATCAGATACTGTTGGGGTAATGTATTTGGGAAACCTTGTGGAGTACTCCAAGAAGGAGACTGTTTTCAGCAATCCATTGCATCCATACACAAAAGCCCTTTTTAGTGCCATACCTGTGCAGGATCCGGATGCAAAAGGAGAGAGGATAATACTTGAGGGAAGCATTCCATCCCCTTCAAATCCACCTTCGGGCTGCAAGTTTCACACAAGGTGCAGCTACTGCATGGATGTGTGCAGGGAGATCATGCCAGAGATGAAGATGGTGGAGGAAGGTCATGAGGTAGCCTGTCACCTTTACTAAAGGAGAAGATTAAAATGAACGGGAAAAATGATTTTAATGATGACCAAAGAGTTGTTGCCCCCATGAATATAGAAGGTGCCCCCTGGTTTGTAAGGAGCAGGGATGAAAGCAAGAAGGATACAGGAATATTCATGGGTGAAATGGAAGACCTTAAGGGGAAGGACCTCTTCAGACTGATGAGCTATGCTGTTTTTGCAGGACTTTCAGTTGCAATGGTATTCATAGTCGCATATTTTCTGTTCATAATGTTTGCACTAAATGTTTGGTTTAAATGAAACCAAAATTATATTTGTGAAGAGCCAAGGACGCTTCCATCATCTGGAGGTGTCTTTTTCGTAGGAAGTGGGGTTAGCCACTATTTTGGTTTGACAATTGTCAGTATGCATGCTATCATTTACTTACACACAGACCCCCGGGGAGGGGGTGTAAAGAAAGGATGATACCATGGCAAACAAAAGGCTAACGGTGGATGTTGTGGGAATGACCTGTGCCGCATGCTCGGCAAGGATTGAAAAGTCTCTGTCAAAGCTTGAGGGAATTGACAAGGCCAATGTAAACCTATCCACCAACAAGGCTACAGTAAGTTACGATGACGAAAAACTCCACAAGGGTGATATAGTAAAGACCATTGAGAAGGCGGGATATCAGGTTCCGCCTGAGAAACGAACACTTCTGGTAGAAGGAATGACATGAAGTTCCTGTTCAGCAAGGGTGGAGAAAGCCCTAAACAAACTGGAAGGAGTCACTTCAGCAAATGTTAATCTGTCAACCAACAAGGCGGTTGTGGAGTTCCCATCCGGCATCTTGGAGGATTCACAGATTATTGCAGCCATAGAGAAGGCTGGCTACAAGGCTGAAATTGAAAGGGATGCATCCTCTGACAGGGAGAAGGAACTGAGGGAAAAGGAAATCAAATCCCTGAAGAGGTCCTTTATAATCTCTGCCATATTAACCTTGCCCCTATTCTCGGCCATGTTCTTTCATATGGCAGGTCAGATGAATATCCTGACAAACGGATATTTTCAGTGGGCACTGGCAACGCCTGTACAGTTCCTTATTGGTGCCAGGTTCTACAAGGGGGCCTACAAGTCCCTAAGGGGTGGAGGAGCAAATATGGATGTTCTTATTGCAATGGGAACCTCCGCAGCATACTTCTACAGTGTATACAACATATTCGCAGGAGTTCATGAGTACTACTTTGAGGCATCTGCAGTAATAATTACCCTGATCCTTCTAGGAAAGACCTTTGAGGCGGTCGCAAAGGGCAAGACCTCCGAAGCGATCAAGAAGCTTATGGGTCTTCAGCCCAAGACGGCAAGGGTTCTCAAGGATGGTGAAGAGAAGGAGATCCCCATTGAGAATCTGCAGATCGGGGATGTAATAATCGTCAAGCCAGGAGAGAGGGTACCGGTTGACGGTGTTATAGTTCAAGGAAGCTCATCCCTTGATGAATCAATGATCACAGGTGAAAGCATACCTGTTGACAAGGGAGAGGGAGACCAGGTGGTAGGTGCCACAATAAACAAGTTTGGATCCTTCAGGTTTGAGGCACAAAAAATCGGAAAGGACACTGTGCTGTCACAGATTATAAAGCTAGTTGAGGACGCGCAGGGCTCCAAGGCTCCTGTTCAAAGACTTGCAGACAAGATATCCGGGATATTTGTACCTGTTGTCATAGTGATTGCCTTGATCACCTTCCTGGCCTTCAACTTTATTGACAGTTTCAATACAGGACTGATAAATGCGGTGGCAATACTTGTAATAGCATGTCCCTGCGCCTTGGGACTTGCCACTCCAACCGCCATCATGGTTGGTACCGGAAAGGGAGCGGAAAACGGAATCCTGATAAAGTCAGGAGAGCATCTTGAAAGAGCCCATAAGATGGATTCAATAATATTCGACAAGACTGGAACAATAACAAAAGGAAAGCCTGATGTAACAGATATAGCAAGCTTTGGCGAAGACCGGGATGAGATCTTAAGGATAGCGGCTTCAGTGGAGAAGACCTCGGAGCATCCCCTTGGAGAGGCAATTGTAAAGAAGGCTGAAGAAGAGGGATTGGCCTTAAGTGAAGCTGACAGCTTCTCTGCTGTTCCAGGAAAGGGCTTGAAGGCAATCTTTGAAGGTAAGGATGTTCTAATCGGAAACAGGAAGCTGATGCTTGAGAACCATATTGATATTTCAGATAAGGAAAAGGATATTGAGAAGCTTGAAAGGGAAGGAAAGACAGCAATGCTCCTTTCGGTTGCCGGGAAGCTTGCAGGGATAATAGCTGTTGCTGACGGAATCAAGGAAACCTCCCATGCAGCAATCAAGGAGCTTCAGAGCATGGGCCTAAAGGTGTTCATGATAACTGGGGACAACGAAAGGACAGCAAGGGCAATAGGGGCCCAGGTTGGAATAGATAATATTCTCGCGGATGTTCTTCCCGAGGACAAGGCTACTGAGGTGGAGAAACTTAAGTCCCAAGGGATGCATGTGGGGATGGTTGGAGATGGAATAAACGATGCTCCGGCACTTGCAGCGGCAGATGTGGGATTTGCAATTGGAACTGGTACGGATGTGGCCATGGAGGCAGCAGACATAACCCTTATGAGAGGAGATCTTGGGGGTATTGTGACCGCCATGAGACTGAGTCACAAAACCATGAAGACCATAAAGCAGAACCTTTTCTGGGCCTTCTTCTACAATACCCTTGGAATACCATTTGCGGCCCTTGGATTCCTTAATCCCATGGTTGCTGGAGCTGCAATGGCATTCAGTTCAGTATCAGTTGTATCAAACTCGTTAAGACTAAGAAATTTCAAATAAATAGGAGGAGATAATAATGAAAAAAACAATGATGGTGGAAGGCATGAGCTGTGGACATTGTGAAATGGCAGTAAAGAACTCTTTGAAGGAAGTTGAGGGAGTTCAGGAGGTGCAGGTTGACCTGGCAACAGGTAAGGTGGAAGTTCAGGGAGATAACCTGTTGGACAAGCTTCTGATGGAGGCGGTTGACGAAGCAGGCTACTCGGTAAAAGAGATTGGATAGGAGGAAGCCAAGGTGAACCAGGGGAAGGAAACAGCACTTAAAAAGCTTAGAACCGTTAGGGGACAGGTAGATGGAATAATCAGGATGATAGAAGAGGACAGGTATTGCGTTGACATTTCAACTCAGATACTTTCCATAATCGGTCTCTTGAAAAAGGCCAACATAGATGTACTGAACGGTCACATCAGAACCTGTGTGGCGGATGCCATCCTGGAAGGTGAGGAGCAGGGAGAGGAAAAGATAGACGAGATAATCAACATAATTGATAAGTATATTAAGTAAATCAAGCCCTGCCGGGGAAAGCAATTCCGGCAGGGTTAATTTTTTTGTGTTGACAGGGTATAATAATATTGTAATTCTTACAGAAATTTAATATAATATAATCAACAAAGGTCAAAGAAGGTCAAATAAATATTGAACCATTGGGATGGAGATGATTTTATGGAATATAAGGATTATTATAAGATACTGGAAGTGGACAAATCCGCAAACCAGGATGACATAAAGAAGTCATTTAGAAAGCTTGCAAAAAAGTACCACCCGGATTTGCATCCAAATGACGATAAGGCACAGGAGAAGTTTAAGGAGGTCAATGAAGCCTACGAGGTTCTTGGGGATGAGCAGAAAAGGAAGCAGTACGACCAGTTTGGACAATATGGCTTCTCCAACGGTCAGCAGTTTGACCCTTCACAATTTGGATTCGGTAATTTTGGAGGAGGAAGCCAGTACACCTACACATCTGGAGAAGGAGCTGATTTCTCGGACTTCTTCAATCTGATTTTCGGAGGAGCAGGTGGTAGGGGAGGCTTTGATATGGGTGACATTTTCGGTACAAGAGCAGGAAGGTCAGCCGGTGGGTCCAGAAGACCACAAAGACAATCCTATGAATCTGAGCTTACAATTTCCCTGGAGGATGCCTATAATGGGGTAGCAAGAGATGTCTCATTGAACTTTGGAGGAACCACAAAGAAGATCACCGTAAAGGTTCCCAAGGGAATAACCCCAGGAAAGAAAATCAAGGTCAAGGGAGATAAGTGGGGAATCGACGGGGACATACTATTTAAGATAAATGTAAGTGAAAGCAGGGACATGAGGCTTGAAGGACTTAATATAATTAAAAAAGTTCCGGTTTTGCCATGGGAGGCTGCTCTTGGGGAAAAGGTTGTCGTCCAAACCCTCAGTGGAAAAATCAAGGTGGATATTCCTGAAGGCACAACAGGTGGAACCAGAATGAGGCTTCCCGGCAAGGGATTTGTCGACCTTAAGAACAACAAGGGAGATCTCTATCTTGAAATAACAATCGTGAACCCACCGGAGTTAAAAGAAGAAGAGAAGAGGCTTTACAGAAAGCTTAAGGAAAGCATAGATTACAATCCAAGAAAACAGTAACAGGAGGAATTAAGATGGATATGAACAAATTCACTCAGAAGAGCATCGAGGCTGTTCAGGAGTCCCAAAACATTGCCGTAAGGTTGGGAAATCCGGAGCTGTCTGAGCTTCACATGCATGCGGCACTCATAAAAAGCAGGGATGGTCTTGTGCCCAGGGTACTGTCCCTTATGGGGATAGATTCAGATGAGATCAGAAGTGCTGTGGACAGAAAGCTTGAGAAGCTTCCCAAGCAGTCAGGAGGTAGTATACACCCTGGGAGATCATACTCAAAGATCCTTATGGATGCTGAAGAGGAGGCAAAAATCTTCAAGGATGAATACGTTGGGGTTGAGCACCTTTACCTGGCAATATTGTCTTCCAAGGGCACCCACTCAGGAGATGTCTTCAGGGAGTATGGAATAACAAGGGATGCTTTCCTTCAATCTCTTATGAAGGTCAGGGGAAGTCAGACAATTACATCAGACAATCCCGAGGAGACCTACGAGGCCCTTGAAAGATTTGGACGGGACCTTGTGGAGGAAGCGAGAAGAGGCAGGATGGATCCTGTAATAGGAAGGGACTCGGAGGTCAGAAATGTAATAAGGATTCTATCCAGAAGAACAAAGAACAATCCGGTACTCATAGGTGATCCTGGAGTTGGTAAGACGGCTATAGTTGAAGGTCTGGCCCAAAGAATAGTAAACGGAGATGTGCCAGAGGGACTTAAGGACAAGACAATATTCGCCCTTGACATGGGAGCTCTGGTTGCTGGAGCCAAGTACAGGGGGGAATTCGAGGAGAGGCTGAAGGCTGTGCTTTCGGAGATACAGAAGTCTGATGGCAGGATACTGCTTTTCATTGATGAGCTCCACAATATAGTTGGAGCCGGTAGGGCTGAAGGGTCAATGGATGCAGGGAACCTTCTAAAGCCAATGCTTGCAAGGGGAGAGCTGCACACAATTGGTGCAACCACCCTTGATGAATACAGGAAATATATAGAAAAGGACGCTGCACTGGAAAGGAGATTCCAGAAGGTGCTTGTAACTGAGCCTACAGTCGAGGACACCATTTCAATACTCAGGGGTCTTAAGGAAAAGTATGAGATCCACCATGGAATAAGGATATCAGATGGTGCTGTTATAGCAGCAGCAACCCTATCCGACAGGTACATCTCAGACAGATTCCTTCCTGACAAGGCCATTGACCTGATGGACGAGGCATCAGCAATGATAAGGACCGAAATTGACTCAATGCCCGTGGAGATAGACGAGGTCAGAAGGAGGGTGTTGCAGCTGGAAATCGAGAGGGAAGCCTTGAAGAAGGAAACCGATGATGCCTCCCGAGCCAGACTGGAAAAGCTTGAAAGGGAGCTTGGAGAGCTCAAGAGTGAGTTTGATCTTCTTAAGGCACAGTGGGAAGAGGAGAAGAAGGAAATATCAGCTGAGAAGGAAATCAAGGAGGAAATTGACAGGGTCAAACGAGAAATTGAAGAGGCTGAAAGAAGCTACAATCTTGAGAAGCTTTCACAGCTGAAATATGGAGCCCTTGTTGAACTGGAAAGAAAGCTCAAGGAGGCTCAGGACAAGGAGCATACAGAGGAAAGGCTTCTCAAGGAGGAGGTCACTGAGGAGGAGATTGCAGAGGTGGTGGCAAAATGGACTGGAATTCCAACAACAAAGCTGCTGGCAACAGAAAGGGAGAAGCTGCTTGGATTGGGAGAAATCCTTCACAGGAGGGTGATAGGTCAGGATGAGGCGGTGGATTCAGTTGTGGACGCTGTACTTCGTGCCAGAGCCGGACTTAAGGACATAAACAGACCTGTGGGGAGCTTCATATTCCTGGGACCAACCGGTGTTGGCAAGACAGAGCTATCGAAGGCCTTGACTGAGACCCTATTTGATGATGAAAAGAATATTATCAGGATTGATATGAGTGAGTATATGGAGAAGCACTCCGTGGCAAGGCTTGTAGGTGCCCCTCCAGGATATGTGGGCTATGACGAGGGAGGCCAGCTGACAGAAGCCGTCAGAAGGAAGCCCTATTCTGTAATTCTCTTTGATGAGATTGAAAAGGCACATCCTGACGTGTTCAACATCCTGCTTCAGGTACTGGATGATGGTCGCCTTACGGACAATCAGGGAAGGACTGTGGATTTCAAAAATACCGTAATAATCATGACATCTAACATAGGGTCCGACTATCTTCTGGAAGGTCTCGGAGAGGATGGTACAATTCAGGAAACCACAAGAGAGAGGGTCATGAGTCAGATGAGGATGACCTTCAGACCTGAATTCCTGAATCGTATTGATGAAATTGTCCTCTTTAAACCCCTTCAGAGAATGGAGATATTCAAGATCATCGACCTTCAGATAACTGAAATCGAAAAGAGGCTTAAGGATAGAAGCATCAACATCACTGTTACGGAAGAGGCAAAGGAGAACATCCTTGAAAGATCCTATTCCATACAGTATGGTGCAAGACCGGTCAAAAGATTCCTCCAGAAGGAGATTGAAACCGGCATATCAAGAATGATCATAAAAGGAGAATTGAAGGATGGGGACACAGTTAAGATTCATGCTGTGGACGGAGAATTGTTGATAGGCTAAATCTGACAAGGATGTTATAGAAGGTCAGAAGGTGGATTGTTCCTTATGGGAAAATCCACCTTCCTTTTGTGTTGTTTGATCTATGTGAAATCATGCAATTTGGGGAGCGAGTTTTTGCTTTTTCAGCTTTATTGTTTCAATTTCCTCGTGCACGTCCAACCAGTTTGTAACCCTTGTAATTCCAGGAATAAGAGGCTTCCTGTTGTAGCTGCAGTCCATAAGAAGCACCTGGAAACCTGAAAGGGCCAATTCGACAGCATTTTCATACCTGTCCTCAACAAAGATGTCACAATCCAGCTCCTTTGCCTTATCAACCTTGTAGTGGGAACCCAGCATATGAAGGTCCATCTCAGGCATACCGTGCCTTCTCAACCACTGGACTGTAGTATCTCTTGTGACTGGCTCCCTTGCAGTAACATAGGATATGTTATGCTGCATGAAGAGCTTCCAAAGTACAAGTTCTGCATATTTTCTGGGCTTTGCATTCCCATGGAGCTCCTGCCAGTGAAGTCTGTAAAACTCCTGATAGTCTTCCCGAGACACATCAAGTACATGATGTATATCATATTCCTTAACCTGATATGGTTGGATGCTGGAGTTGAAATATCTGTTTGCAGCATCCAGCCAGTAGTATGCTTCAGTAATTGTTCCATCAATATCGATACATAGATTTAAACTCATTTGACCACCTCAATCTTTTATTATGGTTACATTCTACAGCAGGAATATAAAGTCCATATAAAGGGGCCGTTATGCTTTGGTTAAATTTAAGCTTTTGAGCTTGCTTCAGTTAGGGTCAAAGTATAAAAGTATAACTGAATATGAAAAAGCAACCCTGGATAATCTCCAGAGTTGCTCTTCTTATGTAGCCGTGCACCCAGCTTTGTCAATCCTGCTCCGAGCGTTACCCGAACAGTTAACTCGGGCCAGGCTGACCCACGGCACACGAAAAGTTTCACTTATCGCTGCTTCCTTCCGGACCTGACGAGGTTCATGAGTTTCCGTTGCGTGG
>Ga0334893_1001064_pt1 | contig 29382 bp, 30 predicted proteins | sample GraSluR3_MG_5_FD_207218 | JGI IMG/M metagenome (GOLD analysis project Ga0334893, IMG submission 207218) | Sludge microbial communities from methane-producing bioreactor in Wageningen University, Netherlands - Granular Sludge_09_05-R3 | ecosystem: Engineered > Bioreactor > Anaerobic >...
TTCTAGTAATATTTTGATTGTTTTTTAAGAAAGATTCAAAATAACTCTTTTGATCCTTTATAATTTCTAATAGGTTAAAATAATTCATAACTATCAATATAATTAAAGGACAGAAATGTTTTTAAAGATTGGCACGAACAATGCCAAAAAAAGCTAAATTATTGGCACTGACAGTGCTAAGTAAGCCCAAACAATATATTTATAAAGATAATTAAAAGAGATAATAGTTTAAAAAAGAATAAATTTTAGATAAAACAAAGAAAAATATTAAAAAAAGAAAGCCTATTTTGTTTTTTTTAACAAAATAATCAATATCTTTTCCAATACTTGAAAAATCAACCTTTATATTATTTTCAACCATTTTATCTAAGAAATCTTTATAAGATATACCTGCAATATCCGCAGCCTCTGATAAAGACAAGCTTTTATTTTCATAAGCCTTAAAAACAATAGCAAGCCTAGATTCATCTATTTTAGAAATATTACTTACTTTCTTCATAAATATATTCTAAACATAACCTTTTTAAAACATTATTTTTACAACCAAAAAGAAGTATTATATTATCTTCTCTACAATAATATATAAAAAAGAAAAAGAAAAACAAACATGGAATCAAAAGAAGAAATTATAGAAAAAATCTTAAAGATTAACAATTACGAAAAACTTAACCCTATGCAAGTCTTAGCAAAAGAAAACATAGGAGAGAATACACTCATAACAACACCAACTGCTTCAGGTAAAACAACAGTATTTGAAATGTATATGCTTGATTGCTTATTAAATAAGAAAAAAAAAGCAATATACATCTCTCCTTTAAAAGCACTAACAACAGAACATTATCTTGAAACTAAAAGAAAATTTTCAAAAGAATTTAATATTAAAGTTGGACTTTCAACAGGAGATTTAGATTCAAGTAATAAATATTTAGAACAATATGATGTTTTGTTTTTAACATATGAAAAATTTGATTCAATTTTAAGACATCAACCATCTTGGTTTAAAAATGTAGGACTTTTAACAATTGATGAAATACATGAACTTGGCTCAAACAGAGGATCTACTTTAGAAGTTGTAATTACACAATTAAAACATAGTTATAAAGAAATTACTATTTTAGGACTTTCTGCAACTATAAAAAATTCAAAAGAAATAGCTGATTGGCTTTCTGCAAAACTAGTTTTAAGTAATTATCGTCCAGTACCACTTGAAACAGGAGTTTTTTATAATGATAATATCTATTTTGAAGATAGAAAAGAAGATTTAACTTCTCTTGCTGTAAAAAACATAAATCTAGGGTCAATTATTAAAGACACATTAAATAAAGAGAAACAAATTATTGTTTTTTGTGCATCAAGAAAAAATGCAATGTCTTTTGCAAAAAAATATGGAAAAATAATATCAAACCATATAACTCCAGAAGAATATAAAAAATTAAGACAAGTTTCAAAAGAAGCTCTTGAATCTTTAGAAAACCCTACAAAACAATGTGAAGAACTTTCTCTTTCTCTTTTAATGGGTTCTGCTTTTCATCATGCTGGGCTTGTTTATAAACAAAGAGAGGTTGTTGAAGAGAATTTTAAAAAAGGAAATATCAAAGTTATTTTTGCAACACCAACACTTGCTGCAGGGATTAACTTGCCTGCATATAGAGTGGTTATTAATAGTGTGTTTAGATTTTCAGAAGGATCAATGGTTCCAATACCAGTCAATGAATTTCAACAAATGGCAGGAAGAGCTGGAAGACCAAAGTATGATAAAAAAGGAGAAGCCATTTGTGTTGTAAATAAAGAAGGAGATATTCCTAAAATATATAACACATATATTATTTCGGGTCCTTCAAACATAGATTCTCAACTTTCTAAAATAAATATTTTAAGAGGGCATTTACTTTCTATGATTCTTGTTAACGAACTTAAAAGTATTGAAGAATTAATTAATTATTTATCAAAAACATTTTATTATTTTACATATGGAGACAATCATGAAATTAGAAAAAATATACAAGACATAGTTTCTGAATTTTATGAATATGGTTTTTTAGATGAAAAAGAAAATGGTTTTTTAATAACACCTTTGGGAAAGAAAGTATGTTATCTTTATATTGATCCATTATCTGCAAATAATATTTTAAAAGATTTAGAACTTAAAAAAAATAAAGATACAAAAATAATGGAAAAAATATTTACAGTTTCAAACACAACTGAAATGTACCTATATTTAAAATATAAACAAGAAAAAGAAAATGAAATATTCACTATTTTTGACGAGATTAGACAAAATATTTTTTTTGATTATGAAGATATTTATCTATTACAAAAAATATATCTTACAAAACTTATAGCTGACTGGATTGAAGAAAAAGAAGAAAATTATATTATTGATGAATACAACACAACACCAGGACAAATTAGAGATTTAGTATCTAGAGCAGAATGGATCTGTCATTCAACAATAGAACTTTTAAAACACACACAAGCAAGCATAATAACTATAAGAGAATATTCAAATCTTCTTTTAAGAATTAAGTATGGAATTAAACAAGAACTAGTATCTTTAGTTGAACTTAAAAACATTGGAAGAGTTAGAGCAAGAAGATTATTTAATAATAATATAAGAAGTGTAAATGATATTAAAAATAATCCAGATAAATTTATTAATTTGATAGGCAAATTTGGACTTGAAACTTTAAAAGAACTAAAAATAGATTATCAAGAAAAAACAATAAATGAAAAAATCTAAAATTAAATATTTTTAAAAAAAGAATTTTTCATCTATTTTTAAATAAAAATTATTTTTTCTTTTTTAATGGTTTTTTTGCATTTGAAACAATTTTGTCTGCAAGTTCACTTGTTTTTTCAGAAAAAACTGAAAGTCTCATAGTAACCCACACAACAATAATAGTTACAATTATAGCATATAAAAACATTGCAATAATTGTTCCTGCACTTCCAAAAATTGAAGTAAATAATGCTTTAATAGCATCATTCCATGCAAGAGCTGCAACAAGACCAAAAGCACTTGTCATTAAAACATTTATTCTTTCAATAACTTCTTTTTTCATATTTTTATTTCATCTCCAGTTTATTTATAACCATGCAATTTATTGTACTCTTTATGATCAATTATTTTTAAAACTAATAAAATTATTTCCACTTCATTTCCTTAAATAGTATAAAGCAATCTCCAAAAATTAGATAATTCTAATCTATATAAATTAATAATATCATAATCTTTAATCAATTTAGAAATAATTAATTTCTTTGGATATGGTTTTCCAAGCATAGGATTTTCTTTTAATAAAGATGCATTATGTTCAATTGAATTTAAAATACTTTTTGAAAAAGGATCATTTAATTTTTTTAATAACAAATAACTTTTTTTAGCATCTCCTTTCAAAAGAACAGTAATATCTCTCTTCATATAAGTTAAATCTCCAAAGTACCTTTCTTTATATCTTTTAGATATAATGGAGGTTTATAGATCCACTGAATTCCTTTTGGACCATAAATTATTTTTCCACTAATAAATAAATATTCTAAAACTAATTTTAAAGTTGAATGCATTACTTTTTTTGGAAGTTTTTCTTTTAATTTAGATATCTTTATAGGCACACTTGAATTTTTTTTTAGATAATTTTCAACCATTAAAACTGTTGAAAGATTAGGATATCTTGTTTCAAATGAATTTTTAATAGTTGTTTTTTTAATCATAAAATCACTTCAAAAGGAATCAATATATACTTTATAAATTGCAAAGTATATAAATTGATTTATTTAACCGATATCTTCTTTTTTAATAATCTCTCTTATTAAGACAGTAGCATACTGTCCTTTGTCTAAAATAAAAGAAACAGTTGCTTTCATTTGACCTGAATTTAAATCATCATCTTCTACAGAAATTAATTTTAAATCTTTTGGGAAAGTTAAAACAGGTCTAAAATCTCCTCTACAAGAAAGAACAGAATAATCTTTATTAAAAAAATGTCTAAAATCAACACCTTCTCTTTTAAAAATTTCTTTTTCAACTTCTCCTGCCATGCCATCTAAAAATTTAGAATCATAACCAAACAATTGTAAATTTAAAACTTCATTTATAACTTTATCTCCTTCTATTGGGTTTAAAAAATATCCTTTATCAATTCTATAATTAATCATTTCATTAAATAAATAAGATTGATAAGCATGAATAAATAAATACTGCATAGATTTTGAAAGAGACTTAAAAGCACCTAAATAATCATCAGGGTTATTTGCTAAATGATTTAAAATAGGGACTTCAAAACCAGATTTAGATGGAAAAGAAGAAGCCCATTTTTTAAAATCATTTGTTTTTAAAATATCTTCTCTTGCATTTTTTAAATCTTGGTATTCATAAGGAGAAGGAGAGGTTAAGTATAACATAATTGCTTTTTTATATTCTTTTAAAATTAAATGTTTTCCAACCTTTGCAGTAACTTCTCTTGCTCCTCCAAATCTTTGTTCACCAAAATAATTAATTAAACCTTTTTGATTAATTTCAATAATTACTTTATTAATTAAAGTTTCAATTTCGTTTTTTGAAAAACCTTCAATTTGTCTTATAGTTATAATAAATCTATTTTCTTTTAAATCTCCAATATCTATTTTTTTAGAAGACCAAAAAGGGTTATATGTTTTAATATCTTTAAAATAGAATTTTGAAAGTCTTTCTAATTCTGGATTATAAAGAGAAATTTTTTGAGAAGAAATTGATCTCTTATCTTTTAACCCAGCATAACCAAACCTTGATTTTGAAAGTCTTAAGAATCTAGACATCTGAGAAATTGCTTGCATGGTTGAAAGATTATGTTTTTCTAAATCTAAAATTAAATAATCTTTTCCTTCTTCTTTATTTTTAAATATATTATCCCAATCAATAGTTTCAATCTTTTTATCAGGCAAATATTTTACAGAAGTTTGATAATCATCTCCAATTTCCTCAACAATAAAGTCTTGTGGAAGTTGTTTTATTCTTCCACCTAATCCTTTAGTTGTTGATAAATATCTATAATCCATAATTTAAAGTTCCTTTACATATATTGGAAGCATATTTTTATCCATATTAATTACAACTTCTTTTTTCAAAGATTTATTTTCTAAAACTAAACAAGGAGTTAAACCATAATTTCTTGGATCTGTAGAAAATCTTTGTTCAATACCAATAATTTTGTAATCAGGATATTTTTCTTTAATTAAGTTTAGTTTTTTATCAGTTCCTTTAACAAGCTTAAAGCCAAGTCTTTCAGATAAACCTTTTGTTTCAGAAAATACCCATGAAGAAGTATATATTTTTTTAATTTTTTTTTCTTTTGCAATATTTAAAAGATCAGAATAAATTTTTTTAAAATCACTAAGATTAGATTTTTTATATTTTATTAAAAAATTAAGCTCTAAAGACTTACCTTTTATTGTGTAGGAAAGAGAATAGGTTTTATTTTCTATGATTCTTTTACGAATATCTACAACCCCTAATTTAGAACCAATATTAGTTTTTGTAATTCTTCTTGCTTTTAATGTTTTTATCAAAAAATAACACCTTATCTATATCTTAAGAAAGCTGCAAGCCCTCCAAAAGTTTCAAAAAATTGTTTTCCTTCCAAAGTTTCAACAGATATAAGTTCTACCTTTGCACTTGTATTTTTAGAAATATCAATAAAATAATCATAAATATCAACTTCTTCAACAAGCTCTGCTTTTCCTTGCATACAATCATCTTGTGAATTTTCAAATTTAGAAATTGCATCTGAAACTTCATCTTTATTTTTAACAATTTTAATAAATCTAGATTTATCTGATAAACATTTAAAAATTAAAACAGTCCACTCTAATCCTTCTGAAACTAAAACAGTTGAAGCTTTACCTATATTTAAGGCATCAATTACATCTTGAAAACCATAATTTGCAAGACCTGTTTTTGCTAAATTTTCAAAAAATTTATTAATTAGTTTTCTTTCATGAACTAAACCAGTTTCTTTTAAAATATCTTCAGATTTATCTAGAATTTCTTTTATACCTGATTCATCTGTGTAAGAAGTATCAACAGTTCCTAAAATTTTATCTTTAATTCTATGATCTAAATCTCCTATCTCTAAAAATTCATTTTTAGTAAGCCCAGGACCACCAACAATCATACCTTTAAAATTTTCAAGATTTACAAAAGCAGTATTTACTTTTTCACCTACTCTTTTATAAAACTCCTCTTCATACTTATCTCTTAATCTTTCAAAACGATGTGCAGAATTATGAACAATTAAACCATTTGCAATAAAAGATTTGTTTATAACAGAAATATCTGTCATTGTGGTTTTTTTATTTTCAATATTTATTGAATTTATTTTTGCACAAAAATAAGGCATAATATAAAATTTATTTAAATCTTTTAAAAGAGATTTATCTTTAACATAATCTAAAATAGATGTTTTAAATACTGATTTACTAATCATCCTGTTATTATTAAAAAAACTACTTACCTTTGGAAAAAGTTCTAAGTTATAGCCATGTGATTGAATAACTTCCCTTACCTTTCTTCCATATACAGGAAGAGTTCTTGAAAAACTTTTTTTTGTTTTTATTTTTTGAAAAGCTTTAATCTTTTTTTGTTTTTCAAGAGATGTAAAATTAATATTTTTTTCAAAAGAAGCTAATGATTCTTTATCTGAAATTGAAATTACAAAACGATGGTTATCAGTATATGGATTTTGTTTATTATCATACTCTTGAAGAGAGCCAATAATTGAAAATCTAAAAAGAACAAGCTGTATTTGTAAAGCAAGTTGTTTATTATTAATTCCAATATCTATTGATTTTCTAGAAAAATTAACATATCCTTCAGCATCATAAAGACCTTTTAAAAAATAAGATAAAACTTTATCTGAAGAAGTTAATATTTTAGAAGGGATTAAAGAATCTCTTGCTTTTTTAATTTCCTTAAACTCTTCTTTAATTAATCTTACAAGAGCAGTTGAAGTTACCCTTAATTGATAATAATTTTTAGAATCTCTAAAAGTTAAAGAAGAATTTACATTAAAATATTTATCAAATAACTTTTTATACTCTAAAATAACATCTTTTCTAGATTCATAAAAAGTTAATCTATCAGTTTCAATAGAACCATCACCTAAAAGATAACCTAAAAACTGAGAAAAGTTATTATCTAGTTTTGAAGGTATTTTAATAGAAGGTTTATTTAGTTTAGATATATACTTTTTAGTATTGAAAGAATAAGATTTATTTTTATAAGATAATTTTTCAGGAAATAATAAATAATCTTTTAAAGTTAATTCTTTTGAAATTTTTTGAATAATTCCATCTGGTGTTAAGACAAAAAAAATATGGTCTTCACTTGCTTTAATTTCCATACCAGGAGCTTTGGTTTTAATAATGTAAGTTTTGTTTTTTGTAACTGACCATTTTTTTGTAATTTTTGAATTAACTATTTTATCTTTATTAAAATTAACAGAAGTTAAAGAAGTTTTGGAAGAAATATTAGAAATATCTATTAAATCTCCATTAGAAAGAGAAATAAAAGCCTCTTTTAAACATTGCCCTCCGGCTTTTGTTTTACCAGGAACATTTGAACTTTCACTAAATAAAATTTCTTTAGATTTACCTCTTAAAATTGCAACTGTTGCTTCTCGTTTATCCATTACAACAAGGCCATAAACATCATCTGTTTGAGCCATATCTTCTAAAGGAGCAATATGAAAAGTTGAATCACACCAATAAAGTTTAGTTGTAAGTCTTACTGGTGGAACAATTGCAAGTAAAATTACATCTGATTTAGAAGGGTTAGTTGAAACATCTCCTGAAAATAATACTAAACCTGTTTCTGGAAGTTTAAAATCAATTTGTTTTAGATAATTTATAATTCTTTTTAAAGCAGCTTGAACATTTTTTCTGGTTTGAGCACTCTTAATATTTGAAGATTGACTCATTTCATCAGTTAATTGTTTAGTTGCAGAGCTTCTATCTGCATCAGGTGGAAGATAAAGACTTATAAGCTGAGTCCCTTGACCTTTATATTGTTTTATAGCTTTTACTTTTTTTTTTAAAAGCATTAAATTTGCATCATCCATAAAAAAACACATTTTTAAAAAATTAAAATTATTCTAAATTTTGTACTCTCCAAATACTTTTAGTTTGATTTTCATCTTTATTAAAAACTAAAATATAATCTTTATATTCTAAAATATAATCTCCTTCTTCTGTTTGAAGATAACCATAAGAAGAAACTAAGGCTTCATCAAATAAAAAAGAATATATATTTTTTAAATTTGAAATATTTTCACTTGAGATTAAATATTCATTAACAAGTTCACTTTCAGGTAAAGTAAATTCATTTAATTCAGAAAAATTAACATCATTACCCATATTTACAACAACATCTGAATTTTGATCAAGTTGTGAAATTGTCAAGTTATAATCTATATTATTTTCTTTTATATTATTATATAAAATATTTGCAGAAAATATAGCTATAAAAAATATTACTAAAATAATTAGAATAATTAATAAAGCTATTATTAAATTTTGTTTATTTGATACTTTTTTTTTCATAAATTATCTTAATCCTCAGAGTTTTCAAAATTTTTTAAAATTGTTTTCTCTTGATAAGGAAAAACAATGGTTATAAATTCATCAACTTTACTTGTAAAAAAATCTGGTTTAAAACTTTTTTCTGTACCTTTATAAAAAATACAGGCAGAAGTTATAGAATTTATATTTTTATAATTTTTATTTATTTTTGAAATAACATTAACAGAAGCTTGGTCCATTACATCATCAACTAAAAGAATATCCCCTTCAACATCATATATAGTTGAAATATAATTATCAACGTGGTAAACTCCATCAACATGTTTTGCAGCAATAACGCCCATTGGAAGATCTAAAGTTGAAGATAATAATCTTGATAATAAAAGACCACCTCTACTAACACCAACTATAAATGAAAAGTTTTTATTTGAAGATTTAATCTTTTTAGTAAGATCAATTGCTAGACTTTCAAACTCTGTCCACGATACTTTGTACATACTATATAATATTATATCATAAGATATATAAAAACATCTTTGCTATAAAAAACCTTCAATATCTTTATCTTGATTAGAAGAATTTTTTAAATAATTTTTAGCAAGCCCTGAAAGAGAAACATCTAAATGAGAATCTTGAGAATATTTTTTTCTAACTTTAAAAAACACAGGATAAGATGAAGCTTCACCAACAACTAATGCTTCTCCAACTCTTAAAGAACTTATCATTTCTACAGATTTAGAATCAAGTCCTTCAGATGATTCTCCTATATGCTTTAAATCATAAGGATTAGTTATTCTTAAAATTATATGTGTGTTTGCTTGTGAAAGAACAGTTGTAGATAATTTAACTGGTCTTTGAGAAATTAAACAAAGACAAGATCCAAACTTTCGCCCTTCTCTTGCAATAGTCTCTAAGATTGATTTTGCCATAGCTCTATCTTTACTTGCACTTTCAGGAGCAAATTGATGAGCTTCTTCAACAACTAAAAGAAATGGAGGTACATTTAAAGAAGGATTGGTTCTTGAATAAAAAAGTTTATGTGCAAAATAATAAAGTATTAATTGTTTCTTTTTAAGATTTATTTCTCTGGATAAATCAATAATTGTTAATTTTCCAGGTTTTACAATATCAAAAATTGAAGGAGAATCAATTTTTGCAAAAAGATTATAATCTAAAAGTTCACCTAAAGCATTAATTAAAGGTTTTGAAACATTTTCTTTAACTTCTTGTCTTTCTATTTCTTTAATAATGTCTTTTAGATCAAAAGGACCTAAACCATTTTTTTTATCTTCAGTTAATTTTTTTAAAACACTTCCAAGTTCACGTTTTTGTGCAGAACTAAGAGACGGTAAAAGAGAAGAAAAGAAATTTAAAGAGAGAGTAGAAACACCAATCTTTATTTCAAAAGAATTAATCTTTATTGTTTTTGAAGAATAATCTTTATATTCAGAAGAATCTTTTACTGGATGTGAAAAATGAGAATATTCTCCATGAACATCAAATAATAAAACTGCAACTTGACCATCTTCTTTAGTTCTGTCTAAAAGTTCTTCTAAAACAACAGAAGTTAAATAACTTTTTCCTGCCCCAGATTGTGCTAAAATTGCTAAATGTTTTTGTAAAAGTCTATCCATACAAAAAGTAACAGGAAGAGTAGGGAATTCAATTTGTCCAAGATTAAGCCCGTTCTTTTTTAAATGAAGAAATTTAAATAAAACTTCTTTTTCACAAATTGAAACTTTAGATCCAGGAGATACTGGAAGTGTTGATCTTACAAAAAAATTTTCTTTTGAAAGAACTCCTAAAGGTTTAATATTTGCAAGTAAAAATTCCCAATCACTTGTTGGAAATTGATCATTGATATTATAATCAGAACTTTCAAATTCTTTTACAGATTCATTATTTTCAAAATACCTATTTTGAGAAGATACATCTGTTACAAGCCCAATTAAACTACCTTGAGAATAATCTATTTGAACATATTGTCCTTTATAAACTTTTTTGGTACACACAAAAGTGATCTTTGAAGTTGAAGGAGAATCCATTGTTGAAACAACAATTCCAAGTTCATTTTCTTTAAAGACCATATTTATTTTTCACCATTAAAAATTATCTTATATAGTTAGATTGAGTTGACGGACCTTCTTGCTTTTGAGAAATTTCCTCTAGATTTTTAGAAATTTCACTAAAAGATTTTTCAATCTTTTTTGCACTTTCATCTATCTTTTTTAAATTAATTTTTAATTTAAATATAGAATCAACAACTTCTAAAACTTGTTTTGCAGAAGAAGGATCTCCATAGGTTAATTTACTATTTGTCTCTCCCATTAAACAACAACCAGGGATTTTATGAGATTCAAAAGAAATACCTAATAGTAAACCTGCAACTCCAGAGATTAAAGCATCTTGTCCTTTATCTTGAAAATGAAGGTTTGAAATTTTCTTTTTTAAAATATTTTCTTTAGTTTTTAAGTCTGTAGATACACAAATAACTTTTGGTTTAGAAGTTATTCTTTTATCCCCTATATTAAGACCTGCAAAAGTATATATCTCTTTAATTTTATGCTTTTTTGCGAATAATGCAATTTTTTCTGAAAATTCATAATGTTGATCGCTATTAATTGTATTTGTTAAAGGAGGTTGAACTGGGCCTGCGATGAATAAAAAATCTTTTGTTTTTGTTTTATATAAATAAATTTCATCATAGATAAGTTCTAAAACAGAATTCTTTTCATGAACTGCAGGAGGAAAAGAATCAGAAAATATTTTTCCAATCAATGTTGGTTTTGGAGATAATTCTTTAATTAAATAATCCACAGATATTTTTCCAACTAAACCGATTCCAGGAAGCCCTACAAAAAGAACTGGATTTTTTAAAGTTTTTATATTTTTAATTAATTTTATTTCAGTAACCATATTACAACTCACCTTTATATAAACATTTAAGAATCTTTTTTAACAACTTCAAAAGAAGCATGTTTTTTTAATCCTTTAGAAATTTCATCCACAATTAAATCAAATTTTTTTGCAGAAGTTTTAAACTCTTTAGAAGTTACTTTAAGTTCATATTTACCAGGGCCTAAATAAAGTATTCTACAGTCAGGATATTTATCTGTTACCTCAGAAAGTACTTTTTTAATATTTTCAAAACCACTAGAATTACTTGAAGTAATTGTCATTATCCCTAAAATATCTTTGTCTTTTAAAGTAATATTTTTATCTAAAATCTCAAATAAAACTTTATGATATTTAGGATCAATTTGAGAATAATAATCTCCTCCATGCTTTAAAATATTTAAAAATCCTTTATATAAAGAATTTTCTTCTTCAATAATTGGATCTGCAACTTCTTCCCAAATTTTTTCTTGTGATTCTCCAATCTCTTGAGCTATTACCCCTAAAAGACTTTGAGCTCTTAAAAATAATCTATATTCAGAAATTTTTCTTTTTTCATCAGCATCTGTAATTCTACTGAAAGATATATCAATATGTTTTTTTTCTTCATCAACTTTTAAAACTTTAGCAGCTCTAATTTGATTTTGTTTTACATGATTATGAATGTTTTTAATCCAAGTAGATGAAATTTGTGAAATGTGTACAAAACCTTCCATATTATCATACTCTAAAAGCTCTGCAAAAACTCCAAAATCAGTTATTTTTGTAACTTTACAAATTACAACATCGTTTATATTTGGAAAATCAACCATTAATTATCAACTCTTTTTTAATCTATTTTTTTAATAAGATTTTTTGATTCTAATATTTTAATCATATCTTCAGGAATCTCACAAACCTGTTCTTTTTCAAAAGGACCATATTCTTTTAAATCAGCACCTATAAATGTAGGAACTTCTTCTAAAAATTTTACTTTACAAAGATTTTGATTTTCAATCTTTTTAGTCTTTTTAGAAACTCCAAAAATATTTTGAGAAAATTCTGTTTGTTTATCAATTAATTTAATCACACCTTTTGCAAAATCAATTTCAAAATCAATTAAACCTTCTTCTTCAAAATCATTTGTTCTACTATACATTAAACAAAGGTTAAGACATTTCTTCATTCTTATTTCTCTTATTTTTTCAACCATTTTTTTTAAAGTTTCAAACTTTTTTATAGTTGCATGAGAAAAAGACTCTTCAATCTCTGAAGTATATTTTTTTCTTTCATCTGAAAGAAATTTTTTAAGCTCCTTATAAAAATCAGTATTTAATTTTGTAAGTTTGGGAGACTTTGTTTCAAGTCTATAAATTTTTCTTAATTCATCGTAATCTAAACTATAATCTTCACTCAAAATTTGCCACCCCTTTAAGAACTAAAAACATTGATACTTTTTCTGGAAGTTTTAAAACCTCATCTTTATTATAAGGACCATAATATTGGTCAATTATTCTAAATTTAGGTGTTGGTTTTAATAATTTTATTTTTTTTAAATCCATGTTACCTAAAACAACAGGATCTTTAAAAGGATCAAAATTTATTAAATCTTCTTTTGTCTTAATATATGTAGATAAAAAACCAGTACCACCATGAATAGTATCTGGAACCCTCATTATCTTAAAAATATCTGAAGATGATTGAGGGTCTATTTTAAGTCTTGTTTTATTTATTACATGATTTATAACATCTTCAAAAAATTTATCACTTGAAGAAAAATCAGCAACTAATATATTATTATGATACATCTTATTTAAAATATCTTCTTTTGTATCCTTTAAAAGTTTTGCTTTTTTTGGAGAAAGTCCAAATAAATTAATAAGCTTTTTTTCATCATAAGAAAACACATCAATAATACCCATTATAATTTTTTTAGACCATCCAGCTGCTTCTTTTACAGGCGGTATTTTCCAAAGTTTTTTCTGTTTTATAAAACCTAATTTTTCAAGCTCTAAATCATTTGCTAAAATATAATTCATCATTTGTAGTCTTGCAGGTTTAGATAAAGAAATTATTGTTCTATCAGTTATTCTTACATGATACCCTTTAGCACCTGAAAAACTAATAATAAAACTTGCTGGATTTAATTTAAATTCTTTTTCTAAAAAATCAACTAATCTTAAGGTATCTTCTTTTGCTTTTCCTAAACATTCATCACAAGTCCATTCTGTAATCTTGGTTTTTGAAAAACATTTAGGGCATTCTACTAAGTTTCCATAACCCCATTCATTACATTCTTCACTTGTACATTGCCAGGTATTATGTCTATCATGGCATGGCAGATCATAATCATCTGAATCAAACTCATAGACAATGTCTGAACCTTCCCATATTTTATTATCCATTGGTCTTCTATCTGGATATTTAAAATAACTAGTTGAATAAGAAACATAAAAAGGAGGAGTAATTCTTAAATAATTATTAAAATCTTCTAAAGATACAAAAGATAAATGTCTTTGACTAATTTTAGATTGTATAGTTCCTATCCCAAACTCTCTTTTTGAAACATCCAATATACAAGAGATATAATTATTTTGATAGTATTCTTTAAACTTTTCTGTAAAGTATTTAATCTTATGAAAATCAGGGATATAAGACATAAATAATATATAGATAAAAATATTTAAAAATGAGGTTATTTTTAATAAAATCTTTAAAAATTAACTTTTGAAGCAGAATCGTTTTCTTTATCTCTCTCAATTATAAACTTAGTTGCATTAACAGTTTCAAGAAGCTTGTTATCATGAGTTACAATAAATATTTGTTCTACAAGGTCAGGAAGCTCTTCTTCTAAAACATTTGATAAAGCCTCTATTGATTTTTCATCTAAATTATGTGTAGGTTCATCAAGAATTAAAAGACCTAATTTTTTAGTTAAAATTAAAGAAATTGCAATCCTTATAGAAAGAGAAGCACAAGCCCTTTCTCCTCCACTTAATAAACCTTCAACCCTTATCCAGTTATTTTTTAAAGTTAAAACTTCTAAGATATAATCATTATCTGCATTTAATCTTGCTGACAAATAATCTTTGTAAGGATATACTTTTGGCCAGATGATTGAAAGAGCTTGATTTATGTTATCTATTAAAACTTTTCTTAACTGCAATTGACTATTATCAATGGCTTTTAAAAAATAAGAAAGATCTTGTTTTTTTCTATTTATTTTTGTAAAAGAAAGATTAACTTCCTCTTTTTGTTTAGATAAAACAGAATAATTATCTAACTGTTTTTTTAAAGTTTCTTTTAAGGATTTATAGTTTGTTAAGGATTCTTTTATTTGCAGGAAATTATTTTCTAAGCCTTTATAGTCTGTTAAAAGATTTAGATATTCTTCTTGAGAAAAATTTATTTTTGAAAGTTCTTCTTTTTGTAAAACTAATTTTGCAGAAAGTTCTTTTATTTTTTCTGATATTTTTAAAAGTTCTTTTTTAAGAAAAAGGGTTTCTTTTATTTTTAAAATTTCTTTTTCTAAAGATGAGAGATCTTCTATTTTATCTAGAGAATTAATTTCATTTAAAGCCTTTTCTTTTAAAGAAGTATTTTCTAAAAGAATTTTGTTTAATTGTTCAATTTGCTTTTCAATTAAGGAATTTTTTTCCAAAGTTTTTTCTTTTATTTTTAAAAGATTTAATTGTTCTTCTTTTTCTTTTATTTTTTCTAAAGAATCCTTTAGGTTTAAAGAAAGGCTTGAAAGCTCTTTATCTACATGCTCTTTTGTTTCAGTTAATTTATCTGCTGTGAAAGGTGTTTGACAAACAGGGCAGTTTGAAAAGCCTTTAGAAATTTCATAAAAAGATTTTTCTAAATCTTTTTGTTTTGAAAGTAAAGATATTTTTAAAATATTAAGAGAATCAATTTCTTCTAAAAGAGATTTTTTCTTTTCCTCTATTAAAGGAATAGTTAACTCTTCTTTTTCTATTTTTAAAAGAAGCTCTTTTATCCTTTCTTGGTTTAAAGAGAGATTATTATCATAAAAAGAGACTTTGTTTTCTAAGGATTTTTTTAAAATCTCAGTTTCTTTGTTTTTATTTTGTTTTTCTTTAAAATATTTTTCTTTTTCAAAAACCTCTTTTTCAAAGATATCAAGTTCTTCTTTAGAAGAAAGAGTAGTTTTTTCTAAAAGAGAAGTATATTCTTTATTAAAGTCTTCAAGCCTGGATGTAAATAAAGAGATTTGAGAAGTTAAGGATTCATGCTTTTCTTTAATCAGTTTCTTTTCAAAAATTACTTTACTTAAAGAAGAAGTCTTTTCTTCTTTTTCTAAAATTTCTTTTTCAAGAGAAGTAATTTTTTCATCTGTTTCTTTTTCTTTTTCTAAAAGTTCTTCTAGATTATAATTTGAAATTTGATTAGTTATTTGTTTTAATAAAAGTTCGTTTTTATCAATTTCATGATTTAAAAGTCTATCAATCTCTCTTGTTGAAACTTTTATATTTTCAAAATGAGATATACCAAAAAGATCATCAAACTGTTCTTTTCTTTTTGAAGGAGCTATTTTTAAAAAATAATCAATTTCATTTTGTTGAGAATATACAACTTTTATAAAAAGATTATAATCAATACCTAAAAGCTTTGATATAAATTCATCAACATCGCTTTTTTTAGGACCAGCCATTAACTTTCCTTCAAGATATACTTTTGCAGAGTTTGATTTATTTCCAGAAAATACTTCTCTTTCTATTAAATATAGTTTATCTTCTTGCAAAAGCTCTAAAATAACCTTAAAACTTTCTTTTTGAACTGGCTTGAACATTATAGTTTCATCTAAAGATATTTTTCTGTTTGAAAGTGTTGGAAAAGTACCATATAAAGCATAACAAATAGCATCAACAACACTTGATTTTCCAGAACCAATTACACCTAAGAGTATGTTTGTTCCTTTTTGAAAGGAAAGTTTAGAATCAAGGTGGGTTTTCCAGTTTTCAAGATATATTGATTTTATCATAAGTATATATTATAGATAAAAACAAATAAAAACAGGCGTTAAAACACACTTAATAAATAGTGCCAAAATATAAAAAATAAATTAAATATGCTTATGCTTTAGAATAACAATATTTGTCATCCCTCTTCTTTTTCTTTCAATTAAATCTTTGCCTTCTAATTTATCTAAAATTCTTGTGATTTTAACTTTACTTTGATGTAGAGTGTCAACTAATTTTGATTGATAAATAGTTCCTTGAGAATCAATTATTTTTTCATAAATTTCTTTTTCATCTTTTGATAAATCAGAAAGAATAAATGTATAATCCTTCTTGTTTATTTTTTTACTTTTATAAGTATTATCCTTAGCAAAAAAGAAAATATACAATCCAATTAAAATAACAAAAAACATTAAAATTATACTTATCCATGTTTGAATACTTAATGTAGACCACATAGTACATGAGGACCCATGAGTACAAGATTCTAATACAATTTTATCTAACGCTCTATTAAATAAAAATATAATTAATCCAATAACTAATGCAACACTGATTATTAATAATCCAACATGTTTATTTCTCATAAGTATTATTTGCAATAAACATGTTTTAAATATTACTAATATTGTTCATTTACCGGAACATTATATTTTTGAGCAATTATGTCTTTTAATGGTAAAAGATACTCATCACCCATTTTTTCACTAATTGCTTTTGCAAAAGATTTTGCTAAATATTTATTTCCATTACCTTGTAAAATATTACCCACGCATTCTGCACATGGTGATTCTCCATTTACAACTTCCTCAAAACAATCACAAACACCTTTATGTTCAGAATCAGTTAAACAAAAAACACATGCTATTTGGGTACAACAACCATACCCAGATTCTCCCATCATTGAGTTATGCATTGATTTTGAAAAAATGTAATTATGTGGGAGATTATACCCAAATTTATAAACTCCAGTAAAAGTTACAAAAAACAAAACTGCAAAAACCACAGTTAAAATTATAAAAACATTATTTCTATTCATATTATTTTTATTCATATTAAACTCCTATTTTATATGTTTTGAAATATATCATACCCATCATCTGTTATTGAATAAACTTTAAAAATTTCATTTTTTATGCCAGGCATACCAGGTGACCCAGGAGGCATATCTGGTAGGGAAATACCGTTAATTGCTGGTTTTTCAGTTAGCATTTTTTCAACAGACTCAATAGGCACATGGCCTTCAACAAAGTAATCTCCAAAAATAGCAGTATGACAACTTTCTAAATTACTTGGAATTCCATACTTTTGTTTAATACTAGCCATATCATCAATTGTAATTATTTTAACATTAAAACCATTACTTTTAAGATAAGACGCATATTCAGAACAACACCCACATGTAGGATCTTTATATAAAATCACTTTTCCTGCATAAACTGAATTTTCCTTTTTCACAAAACCATTAGATATAAAATAAACTATACTTGCAATTAAAATAATTGCAACAACCCAAATTAATTTTTTAGATAACATAAAAATATTAGCAAAGTAACCACTTATATAAATTCACAAGAAACTAGTTTCAAGTAAAATACATAAGTAGTTTCAAACAGATATTTATTACAAAATAATAATAAAAATTAAAAATAAATAAATTAAGGATAGAAAAATTATGACAAAAATGTTATTTAAAACCACAGGGATGCACTGCGTTAGTTGTGAAACATTAGTTAAAGATGAATTAGATGAAACAACTGGAGTAATGAACACCCAAATATCCTACAAAGAAAATACAGTTATAGTTACATTTGATGAAACTAAAATAACAGTAGAAAAAATAAAATCAATTATTGAAAATGAAGGCTACAAGGTAATCACATATGGTGATGATAAAAAGAAAATTTAAAGCAGAAGGAACAACTTGCGAAAGCTGCGAAAAAATAATAATTAAACAAGCACAAAAAATAAAAGGAGTTAAACAAATTACCTTCAATTATTCCAAAGAAGAAGGAGAAGTAACTTTTGATAACACAAAAACAAACTTAGATGAAATATTATATAAAATTGAAGAAAAAAAATACACCTGTTATATAATAGAAGATTCAAATAAAAAAACAAAAATTAGTAAAGCTGGATGGATATTTTTAATAATAGGATTATTAATTGCAATATATTTTTTATTCCATTTTATTGAAGGAATACAAATGCCAAGCATTAGTCAAAACATGAGCCTTGGATTATTATTCTTTGTAGGTATATTAACTGGATTTCATTGTATTAGTATGTGTGGTGGATTTGTTATTAGCTACACTGCAAAAGATGTAAAAAATGGAAAAAAACCACATAATTCTCATTTAATGTATGGTTTAGGAAAAACAATATCATATACAATTATTGGTGCATTATTTGGTTTATTAGGATCATTTATCGCATTCACTCCAAGTATGAGAGGATTAATTGGGTTATTAGCAGGATTGTTTTTAATTTTATTTGGATTAAAAATGCTAAATGTTTTTCCAACACTTAGAAAAATACAATTTAAAACACCAAAAATAATTAGTAAATTTATTGGAACAAATTCAAATAAATCAAACAGCCCATTAATAATCGGACTTCTTAATGGATTAATGATAGCCTGTGGTCCACTTCAAGCAATTTACATTATGGCAGCAGGAACTGGTAGCATGCTTGAAGGAGCTAAACTATTATTAGTATTTGGACTTGGAACATTACCAGTAATGATTGGATTTGGATATTTTGCAAGTTTTGTTTCAAGCAAAGTTACTCAAAAAATATTAAAATTATCTGGAATAGTAGTGATAATACTTGGAGTAATTATGTTAAATAATGGGTTAATTTTAACTGGTTCAGGATATGATATTGGTGCAATTGTTAGCAGCAATAATATAACTAAAGTAAACACAATTGAAGATCCAAATTCACCACAAATAACCTTAAAGGATGGATTTCAAGAAATAAGAATGGATGTTACAAATAATGGTTTTGAACCAAATAAGTTTATTCTTAAAAAAGGAATTCCAGTAAAATGGATAATTAATGGAAAAGAACTTAATGGATGTAATAATGCTATTCAAGTCCCAAGTTACAACTTAGCCTTTGATGTAAAACCAGGCGAACAAACAATTGAATTCACACCAACTGAAGCAGGAACTATTAGATGGAGTTGTTGGATGGGTATGATACCTGGGACATTTATTGTTAAATAAGATCTTAATTTTAGTGATGCAACTACAATTACATAAAAAATAAATTAAATTCCAAACAAGCCATCTAAATATTGTAATAAGGGAAAATAATAGTTATTACCAAAAATAACATTTATAATTAAAAAGGAGAAATATGTAATATTCTTTATTTTAAAAAAAACATAAATTTGATTAAATATGAAAAAAATTACACTTGACATAAATGGAATGCATTGTGCGAGCTGCTCAGCAGTTATTAACAAAGCATTAACTAAAACAGATGGAGTAGTTAAATCAAATGTAAACTTAACTACAAACAAAGCAACTATTCAATATAATGAAAATAAACTCACACCTGACACATTAATTTCAGTGGTTAAAAGTAAAGGTTATGGAGCAAATTTAAATACAGGAAAAACAAACAATTCAGAAAATGAAAAAAAAGAAATTAAAAACCTTAAAAATAAATTTATATTTAGTTTAATTTTAACAATACCAGTGTTTGTTTTAAGTATGTTTTTTACAATAAATCAAATTCCATTTCAAAACTATATTATTTGGCTTCTTGCAACTCCAATACAATTTATTGTTGCAGGACAAATGTATAAAAGTGCATTTACAGCTTTAAAAGTAAAAACAGCTAACATGGACACATTAATAGTACTTGGTACTTCTGCTGCATATTTTTTCAGTGTTTATATTCTATTTACAAATGGAATGCATCTTTATTTTGAAGCAAGTGCAGTATTAATCACAATAGTTATATTAGGTAGACTTCTTGAAGCAAAAGCAAAACAAAGAACATCAGAGGCTATAAAAGCATTAATTGAACTTAAACCTAAAATTGCAACAGTAATTAGAAATAATATTGAAATAAAAATACCTGTTGATGAAGTTATAGAAGGGGACGTTATAATTGTAAAACCAGGAGAAAAAATACCTGTTGATGGAAAAGTAATTGAAGGATCTTCAACTGTTGATGAATCAATGGTTACAGGAGAAAGTATTTCAATTGAGAAAATAACTGGAGACAATGTTATTGGTGGAACTATTAATAAATTTGGAACTTTAAGTTTTGTTGCAACAAGAGTTGGGTCAAACACAACTCTTGCAAGAATAATTAAATTAATAGAAGACGCTCAAGGAAGTAAAGCACCAATACAAAGATTTGCAGATAATATATCATCTTATTTTGTGCCAATAATATTATTAATTGCAATTACAACTTTTTTAATTTGGTATTTTTTAGTAGGTGCAGGATTTAATTTTGCACTATTAACAAGCATTGCTGTATTAGTAATAGCATGTCCTTGCGCATTAGGACTTGCAACACCTACTGCAATAATGGTAGGGACAGGGAAAGGTGCAAAAGAAGGGATTTTAATTAAAGGAGGGGAAGCATTAGAAATTGCACATAAAATAAAATATGTAATTTTAGATAAAACCGGAACAATAACTAAAGGGAAACCAGAAGTTACAGACATCATAAGTTTAAATAAATTAAATAAAGATGAACTACTTACGATTGCTGCAAGTATTGAAAAAGCAAGTGAACACCCTTTAGCTGAAGCAATTGTCAATAAAGCAGAAAATTTAAATTTAATTAAAGTAATTGATTTTAATGCAATTGCAGGACACGGAATTACAGCAAAAATAAACAATAACATTTATTATTTTGGAAATTTAAGATTAATGAATAAAAAAAATGTAGATGTTAGTAAAAATAAACAAATAATTGAAAACCTAGAAAACGATGGAAAAACAGTAATGATGCTTGCTGAAAATAATACTTTAATTGGTCTTGTTGCTGTTGCAGATGAAATTAAAGAAAGTTCAAGTTATGCAATTAAAAAATTACAAGAACAAAATATAATTGTATATATGATTACTGGAGATAACATTAGAACCGCAAAAGCAATTGCAAAAAAAGTAAACATTCAAAATTATTTTGCTGAAGTCTTACCTGAAGATAAAGCAAACTATGTTAAAGATTTACAAAAATTAGGTAAAGTAGCCATGGTTGGAGATGGAATCAACGATGGTCCTGCTATTGCTCAAGCAGATATTGGAATTGCTATGGGGTCTGGGGCAGATGTTGCAATGGAGACTGGAAACATTGTTCTAATGAAAAATGACCTTATAGATGTTAGTAAAGCAATAAAACTAAGTAAAATTACAATGACAAAAATAAAACAAAATATGTTCTGGGCATTATTTTATAATGTTCTAGGAATACCAATTGCAGCAGGATTATTGTACCCTTTAACAGGATGGCTTTTAAATCCAATGATAGCAGGCGGAGCAATGGCACTTAGTAGTGTAAGTGTTATAAGTAACTCGTTGTTACTTAAAATTAAAAAACTATAAATGGAGTAAGTACAATGAAAAATAAAAAAAAACAATCCAAAAATTCAAAATGGATAATTATTTTACTTTCAGCTATACTTGTAATAGCTTTAACAATACTATTCACACAAATTAGTAAAAATAATGAGGTAGTAACAGAAACTGAAAACACAGACGCTATTGCTACTAATAATCCTTATCAAAATTTAATTGATGACGATGCATTTTTAGGTAATACAAATGCACCAGTAACAATAATTGAATTTAGTGATTATGAATGTCCTTATTGTCAAAGATTTCATACACAAACATTCCCTTCTATTAAAAAAGAATATATAGATAAGGGACTTGTAAAATTTGTATATAGAGATTTTCCATTAAGTATACATCAATTTGCTCAAGGTGCTGCAGAAGCAGCAGAATGTGCTGGAGAACAAGACAAATACTATGAGATGCAAGACAAATTATTCTCAAGTGGAGTTGATGGTGGAATTGAAAGCTATAAACAATATGCAAAAGAAATTGGTTTAAATCAAACTAAATTTGATAGCTGTGTTGATAACAGAGATATGAAAGAAGAAGTTTTAAATGATTTTAAAGATGGACAAGCACAAGGAGTTACCGGAACACCTGCATTTTTAATAAATGGAGAAAAGGTAATTGGAGCTCAACCATTCGAAGTATTTAAAGAAGTTATTGATAGAAAGCTTGCTGAAGCACAATAATTTTATTCTTTTTCTTTTTTTATTTTAACTAATAGAAAACAAAAAAATAAAGCTAACCAAAAGATTTAAATAATCTTATAACCAATAAATTATTTGAATAATTATGAATAAATTAAAAGATTTATTTAAAGATCAAAAAGCACAAATTTCTGCTGAAATGATAATATTAATTGCAGCAATAATCGCTATTGTTTTAGTAGTTGTAACACAATTACAAAAAACAACAACTAAAGCAAATAAAACTGTTGATGACAAAGCAGATGATGTGTTTAAACAGATAGAAAAAATAGATTGAAAAGGAAAAATTAACTGTGAACCAAAAAGCACAAGTTAGTTTAGAGTATATCTTAATATCGCTTTCTATTGTAGTTGTGCTTTCCTTAATTATTATTCAAGCAACTTCTCTTTATTCTAAAAATATGCAAATAATAGATAATAGAGAGATTAAAAGTTTTTCTGAAAAATTACAAGGAAATATAGATATTTCTGAAATGTTAGAAAATTATTCTGAAGAAATAAATGCATCTCCAAAAAAAACTTGGACTATTGAAAAAGAAGGAAATAAATATAAAATATCAAATGAAGAAAAAGAATATTTTTTAGAAAGTAATATTGAAATTAAAGTAGATTTTAGAGAAATTAAAGAAGAAACAATCCTCTTTATAAAAGAAAATAAAAAAATATACCTTGAGAAAAAATAGATATGAACCTAAATGTTTTTATTTCTAAAATATTATTTATTGGAATTACTATCCATGAACTTGCACATGCATTTGCATGCATATTTTTAGGTGTAAAAATTAAAAAAATCAAATTATTTAGTTTTTCAGAAGGGTATGTAGTCCATGAAGAATCAAGGTCTTATAAAAATATCATAATTTCTATATTCCCTTTCTTTTTTAATATTGCAATAGCCATAATAGGAATTTTCCTTTTAAGAAAAGAAATGATTTTAATTTATAAACTATTAATTATATGGGTTTCAATATCTGCTCTTTTCTTTTCAATACCTTCAAGACAAGATGCAGATAATGTTTTTGATTCTGTTAAAAAAAGCTATAGATTTAAACAATCTTTGTTTAAATGGTTCTATAAAATATTATTACTTCCTGTAACTATAATAATTTTAATACTATCCTGGTTATTTAAAATGTTAGATCAATCTTTTTTAATAAGACTGGTTTTAATATTAGGATGGGTTTATGTATTATTAGTTTTATAAACAAATGATTAGTATTTTAATATTATCGCTTATATAATATATTAGCTAAGGGGGAGATTTAAAGATGATTAAATTAATTATAAAAGATGTAAAAGAATTCCAAAAAAGCATGGATGCTATTGGAGTATTAATAAACGAAGGTTTATTTACAATAGATAGCGAAAAAATGTTTTTAAGAGCAACAGATCCTGGACAAATAAGTTTAGTTGATTTTGTAATGCCAAAAGATTCATTTGAAGAATTTTTAGTAGATATTAAAGATGATGAAAAAAATATTGCTTTTGGAATAAATATTAATAATTTTTTACAGATTTTAAACCACTCTTCAAGTGACGATAAATTAAGTTTAGAAATTAAAGATGATAAATCATTTATTTTAATAGAACTTATAGGAAAATCAAAAAGAAGCTTCCATATCCCTTTAATTGATGTATCAGAACAAGAACAACCTCTTCCTAAAATTCAATTTGATGTTACAGTTCAAATCTCTTCTGATCAATTACTTGCTGGATTAAAAGATGCAAGTCTTTTTAGTTCACATATTACTTTAAAAGTTGAAAATAATAAATTTTATTTAGAAACACAAAGTAGTAAAGGAAAATTCAAACAAGAAATTGAAGCAAGTGATAATAACCTTTTAATTTCAGGAAGTAAAGCAAAAGCAATGTATACTTTAGACTATTTACAAAATATGATAAAGAATGCAAAAAGCATAATAACTTTAAAGCTTAAAGACGATATGCCACTTGAAATTAATTACACTATAGGCTCTTCTGCTATTAGATATTTCTTAGCACCAAGAGTTGATCAAGAATAGTTTTTAATAATTTAAAACTATTTTTTTCTTTTTTTTATTATGAGGTGTTTTATATATAGACTCTAGAATGATTAAAAAAAATATATATTCAGTTGGAGCCATTGATTGGGATAGAAAGCTTTTTGATGAACTAATCTATCTTCCAGATGGGACTAGCTACAATTCATACTTAATAATTGGATCTAAAAAAACAGCTTTAATAGATACTGTTGACATTACAAAAACAGAAGAACTTCTTTTAAACTTAGAAAGATTAAATATTAAAAATATAGATTATGTAATTTCTAATCACGCAGAACAAGATCACTCTGGATCAATACCTATAATCTTAGATAAATTTCCAAAAGCAAAATTAATTTGTAATTCTCTTTGTAAAAAAATACTTTTAGATGAAATGGTAATTGATGAAAAAAGAATACAAGTTATTAAAGATTTAGATGAAATTAGCTTAGGAGATAAAACTTTAAAATTTATATATACTCCTTGGGTTCATTGGCCAGAAACAATGTCTACTTTTTTAAAAGAAGATAAAATATTATTTTCTTGTGATTTTTTTGGAGCACATCTTGCAACAAGCGAACTTTTTGTAAAGGAAACAAAAGAAATAGAACTTCCAGCAAAAAGATATTATGCAGAAATAATGATGCCATTTAGAAACTATATTCTTAAAAACTTAGAAAAAATAAAAGAATATAAACCTAAAATAATAGCTCCAAGTCATGGTAAAATCTACAAAGATGTAGACTGGATAATTAATAAATATTATCAATGGTCAAAAGAAGAAACAAAACCAGAAATTATTATAGCATACACTTCTATGCATGGTAGTACTAAAAAAATGGTAGATTATTTAACTTCTAAGCTTATAAACCAAGGAAATAAAGTAAAAGAATATAATCTTACAACCACAGAGATAGGACAACTTGCAATTGAAATGGTAGATGCATCAACTTTAATTATAGCTTCACCTACTTTTTTAGGTGGCCTTCACCCTATTGTTTCAACAACAGTTAGCACCTTAAATAAACTAAAACCAAAAACAAAAATAATTGGATTTATGGGTTCTAAAGAATGGGGTGGAGAAGCCTTTAAAGAATTTGAAAATATTACAAATAATTTTGAATCAGAGATTATTCTTGGAGAAATTTCAACTGGAATTCCAAAAAAAGATAACTTTAAACAATTAAATGAATTTTCAAAAATAATTACTGAAAAAACAAAAGCACTTTTTAAAAAAGAAATTAAAAAGAAAAAAGAAGAAGAAAAAGAATTGTCAATTGTGCTCTCAGGAGAAGCAGGTCAAGGACTTGTTTCTGTTCAAAATGTTTTACTTAAAATACTTAAAGAAGAAGGATTTTATTTTTCTTCAAACTCAGAATACATGTCAAGAGTTAGAGGAGGAGTTAACACCATATCCATTAGACTTACAGAAAAAGAAAGAAGAGGAAACTTAAAAAAAATAGATCTTTTACTTGCACTTGATAAAAATACTATAGAGCATTTAAAAGAAAGAATTGATGAAAATACAATAATTATTGGAAATAAAGAAGAAGTTATAAAATTAGGACTTAAAAATAAAACTATTGAAGTCTCTTTTAAAGAAATTGCAGAAAAAATTGGAAATAAAGTTTTTGCAAATACAGTTGCAACAGGGACACTTTTAGGAATATTAAATATTAATAAAAATTATTTTATAAAACAACTTAAAGAAAGTTTTTCAAAAAAAGGAAAAGAAATTGTATTAAAAAATATTAAAGCTGCAGAAAAAGGTATTTTAAAAGGAAAAGAAATTTTAAAAACAATTAAGAATTTACCAAAAATTAAAAGAAATAAAAAAATTAAACAGAAAAATTTATTTACAGGTGCTCAAGCAATAGCATATGGAGCAATTGCAGGAGGATGTGATTTTATATCAGCATATCCGATGTCACCTTCAACAGGGGTTTTACAAAATCTTGCAAAATTAAGAGAAAATTTTGATATTATTGTAGAGCAAGCAGAAGATGAAATCTCAGCAATAAACATGTGTTTAGGAGCATCTTTTGCTGGAGCAAAACCTCTTACAAACACATCTGGTGGAGGATTTGCACTTATGTGTGAAGGAGTAAGTCTTGCAGGCATGATAGAAACTCCACTTGTAATACATATTGCTCAAAGACCAGGACCTGCAACAGGACTTCCAACAAGAACAGCTCAAGAAGATTTAAATCTAGTTATGCATGCAGGACATGGAGAATTTGCAAGAATTATATATGCTCCTAAAAACTTAAAAAGTGCAGTAGAAATTACAAACAAAGCATTTATTGATTCTCACAAATACCAAATTCCTGTATTTATATTAACAGACCAATATTTTATGGAAAATCTTTATCCTTTTGAAAAAATAGAAATAAAAGAAAATAAAGAAAAATATATTGTTGAAAGTAAAAAAGAATATCAAAGATATGCTTTTACTGAAAATGGGATTTCCCCAAGAGCAATCCCTGGCTTTGGAAAAGGTTTAGTTTGTGTGGATAGTGATGAGCATGATCAAACTGGACATATAACAGAAAATTTTTCATTAAGAATTGAAATGGTAAAAAAAAGATTAAAAAGAATAGAAGATATTACTTTTGAAAGTTTAAAACCCACAATAATTGGAGAAGGAAAAGAAATAATAATAATTGGATGGGGAAGTACTTTTGAAACAATTAAAGAAGCTGTAGAAAAAATAGATGATAAAAGAATAAAATATCTTCATTATGAACAATTATATCCTATTTATCCAGGAACAAAAGAACTACTTAAATATGCAAAAAAAATAATTGTTATTGAAGGAAATGCAACAGGACAATTTGCAGAAATCATTAAAAAAGAAACAAATAAAGAAATTATTAAACTATTAAAATACAATGGATTACAATTCTTTGTAGAAGAGATCATGCAAGAAATTAAAGAGAGGTTAGATTAAATTATGGAAAAAATAGATTTTTCAAACCAAACAGAAATTGCATGGTGCCCTGGATGTGGAAATTTTGGTATACATTTAGTTTTAAAAAAAGTATTAGAAGAAACCAAATTAAAACCAAAAGATATAGTTTTAGTTTCAGGAATAGGTCAGGCTGCAAAAACACCACAATACATTAATACAAATTTTTTTAATGGACTTCATGGAAGATCACTACCTCCAGCAACTGCAATTAAAGCAGTTAACCCAGATTTAAAAGTAATTGTTACTAGTGGAGATGGAGATATGTATGGAGAAGGTGGAAATCATTTTATTCATACAATTAGAAGAAATCCAGATATTACAATAATTGTGCATAATAATATGATCTATGGTTTAACAAAAGGTCAAGCATCACCTACAACTAGAAAAGGAATGAAAACTGTAGTTCAAACAACAGGTGTTATTTTAGAGCCTATAAACCCAATTTCACTTGCAATATCTTTAGATGCATCTTTTGTTGCTAGAGCAAACATAGGGGACTTGAAAGAAACAAAAGAAATCTTAAAAAAAGCAATTGATCATAAAGGACTTTCAATTGTAGATATTTTACAACCATGTGTAACTTTTAATAAAATAAATACTTTTGAATGGTTTAAAGAAAACACATATTATTTAGAAAAAGATTATAATCCAGAAGATAAAGAAAAAGCAATTTTAAAATCATTAGAACTTGACAAAATGCCTTTAGGTGTAATTTATATTTCTAAAAACAAAAAAACTTTTGAAGAAATGCAAAATGTTTATCAGAAAGATAAATCTCCACTTTATAAAAGAAAAAGAAATTTAGAGAAATTAAAAAAAATTATTAAAATTTAATTTTTACGTCTCCAGATTTAAGTTTACATTGACACATTAACCTTTCATCTTTTTTTAAATCCATAAATTCTTCATTACTGGTTTTTTTATCTAAATTATCATAACCTTCAACAACTTTTACTTTACAAGTACCACAAATACCTTCTCTACAACTAAAAGGAACTCCTAGTTTCTCTGCAGCTTTAATTACCTTATCACCGTCTTTTACTTCTACTTTTTTTTTATCAGTTTTTAAAAAACCCATAATTTACTCACCTTTTTTTTTTACAATAATTCTAAATTAAAATTTAAAGAAATCTTTCTAACATTACCTTTCCCTTCTTTTACAGGAGAAAGAGAAATAAAACCAAGCTTTTCAAACTTTAAAAGATACCTGCTTTTTGTTCTTTGAGCAATTTCTTTTAAAGAAGAATAAGCCTCTGTTGTTGTTTGATCTTGTTTTAAAATTTTTAAAAATTTAAATTCTTCTTTTGAAAGAGAAGCTATCTTTTCATTAAGTTTAATAGAATCTATTAAATTTGAAACTGATAATAAAACTTCTTTAGAGATCATTAAATTACCCTCTCTTTCAGATTGTTTTGCAGCTTTATATAGTAGATCTATTGCAATTCTGGCATCTCCTTCTCTTATTGCAGCATACCCTGCAATATATCCTATTAAGTCTTCTGAAATAGCATTTCCAATAAGTCCATATTCCACTCTTTCTTTTAAAATTAATTTTAAATCTTGAGAAGAATATTTTTTAAACTCTAAATCTTTTAAAAATAAAGAACTTTGAGTTCTGGAATCTAAGTCTAGAATAAAAGATTTATTGTTTGTAATTAAAATTAATGTAAAATATTTATTATT
>Ga0334893_1001070_pt1 | contig 29217 bp, 27 predicted proteins | sample GraSluR3_MG_5_FD_207218 | JGI IMG/M metagenome (GOLD analysis project Ga0334893, IMG submission 207218) | Sludge microbial communities from methane-producing bioreactor in Wageningen University, Netherlands - Granular Sludge_09_05-R3 | ecosystem: Engineered > Bioreactor > Anaerobic >...
ACCTAACTTAGGATTATGATATGCAGTTTTTAGTGTGCAAACACTAAAAATATGGCTATTATAGAGAAGAGGATACACCTGTTCCCATCTCGAACACAGCAGTTAAGCTCTTCATCGCCGATGGTACTCGGACCGCAGGGTCCCGGGAGAGTAGGACGTAGCCAATTGAAAGACCACAGAAAATATTCTGTGGTCTTTTTAATGTTAAAATAGTATAATCAAATTAAGAAAAGAGGTAGCTATGAGATACGTAAGATATCCAGGAACAGATAAGATGGTTTCTTCTGTAGGATTTGGCGGACTTAGATTTGATAAATCAAAATCCAATGAAGAAAATGCTAAGCTAGTTATATATGCTTATGAAAAAGGCATAAATTATTTTGATACGGCTCCAGGTTATGTAGATGATCGCTCAGAAGACATAATGGGCATAGCAATAAGAGAGCTACATGCAAGAGGTAAAAATGATTTTTATATATCTACCAAAGGCAAACCCATGGTATATGATACCAAGCAAAAAGCAATTCAAGCAGTTAAACGCTCTATAGAAAGACTAGGAGTTAATAAAATAGATTTTTATAATGTCTGGGGACTCAAAAATTTAGCTCAGTATAATGCATGTATGAGTGAAGGCGGTCAGTATGAAGGACTTTTAGAATGCCAAGAGCTTGGGCTTATAGACCATATAGTATTCTCATCTCATCAGCCAGGGGACGAAGTACTTAGAGTGCTTGATGAAGGTAAATTTCAAGGAGTTACTATGGGAATTAATATTTTAAACTATCATTATAGATGGGATGGCATTCAGTATGCCTATGATAAAGGTTATGGAGTAGTGGCGATGAATCCACTTAGCGGAGGGACGATTCCTTCGCATGAAAAGGAGCTTTCTTTTCTTGCAAAAGACAAAGAAACACCTACCCAGGCTGCGCTTAGATTCAATATTAATTCCAAGGAGATAACAGTTTCTCTAATTGGATTTAATAATATAGAAGAAATTGATATGGCATGCAAAATAGCAGAAGAAAACAAGGTTTTTACCAAAGAGGATAGAGATGAATTATTAGAGCATTTTTCATGCGTTACAAATGAGATGTGCACAGGATGCTCTTACTGCAAGGTTTGCCCTAAGGATATAAATGTACCTGCGTATATGCTGATGTATAATGAAAAACAGATGTTTGGAAAGTCTGATGAGCAAATGCAAGATATAGTATATGGTCTTGAGTATTGGAATTATACCGCAAATACAGTAGGGCGCGCTAAAGACTGCATAGAGTGTAAGGCGTGTGAGATTCAATGTACACAATCGCTTCCAATTATATCTAGGCTTAAAGAAATTGCGAAGTGGGAAGCTCAAAAGGAAGATGTTTATCAAAAACTATAATTATTAATCTAGTCTAAAATAAAACTTTTATATAATCAACGTGAGTAATTTAGGTTTAATATAAGAATCTAAATTACTCACGTTATTTTTATTTTTTGATAAAAATATAGTTATCCACATATTTAAACTAAAGCATAGACAATACTATATATTGTGGTAATATTAATATTATATCAAAGCAATAACTATATATTGTATTATAGTTGAACGTAATTTATGGCAGAATTACAATGTAATTATAGGAGGCGATACTTTGAAAGTAGAAAAAAGAGATGGAAGAATTGTAGAATTTGATTTATTTAAGATAAAAAACGCTATCGAAAAGGCAATGAGCGAAACGATAGAAGGCATAGACGAAGATTTAAGCTTTAAGATAGCAAGTGATTTAGAAGTAGAATTTGAACAAATTAGAGTTCCGATCAAGGTTGATGGTATTCAAGATATGGTAGAGATAATGCTGATGACAAGTCCTAGAAAAGACGTTGCTAAAAGCTACATTATATATAGAAGCGAACAGGACAAAACTAGACCTAAAAAACAAAAGGTAGAGCATCCACTTATTACTGATGAATTTATAAGTGAGTATAAACATAAGCCTTCTCCTATGGGAGAACTTGGAAACTTTGTATTTTATAGAACCTATTCTAGATATTTAAAAGATATAAGTAGAAGAGAATACTGGTGGGAGACTGTAAGAAGAGCTGTTGAATATAACACAGGGATTGTTAAGACTTCAGCTGAAGAGGCTCAAAAGCTCTTTGATAATATTTTTAATCTTAGACAATTTTTATCAGGACGTACATTTTGGATAGGAAATACTGAGGTTTCAAAATATTATCCTATGGCAAACTATAATTGTGCATTTGAAATTATAGATTCTCTAGAGTCTTTTAAGGATTTGTTCTATTTATTAATGATAGGAGCAGGAGTAGGGGTTAGAGTATTAAAGGATGATGTGAAAAGTATTCCAAAAATCAGAACTGATTATAAGCTGATTCACAAAGATTATACTCCTATTGAGCCAAATGACAGAATGGAAAATACGAGCCTTAAGTTCGTGTCTGAAGACGAAGTAGAAATAATAGTAGGTGACTCAAAAGAAGGCTGGGTACAATCATTAGAGTTTTTCTTTAATTTACTGAGCGGACACGATTACAGAAAAGTAAAAACTATAATTATGGATTACTCTAATGTAAGAAAAAAAGGCGAAATGCTAAGAACCTTTGGTGGAACAGCATCTGGGCATGACAGTTTGAAGCAGATGTTTATTAAGATTGATAAAGTAATTCATAAAAAAGCTATTTCTCTTAATCATAAAAGAGTTAATCTAGAGCCAATAGACTGCTTGGATATAGCCAATATTATCGGTGAAAATGTCGTAGTCGGTGGAGTAAGAAGAACAGCGGAAATGGTTATAATTGATCAAGATGATAAAACTTGCATAGATGCGAAATCAAAGTTATATATTCAGCAAGATGGACAGTGGACTATAGACCAAAGTATTTCACACAGACAAATGAGCAATAATTCTATTTATTATACAAAGAAGCCATCTAGAGAACAACTAAGATGGCAGCTTGAGAAAATGAGATACAGTGGAGAACCAGGGTTCATAAATGCAGAGGCAGCAATTAAAAGACGTCCTAATATGAATGGTGTAAATCCGTGTGGAGAGATATTGCTTGATACAAAAGGACTTTGCAATCTAACAACAATAAATGCTTTTGCTTTTGTAAAAGAAGATAACACCTTGGATTTAGAGGGGTTATTACAGGCACAAAGACTTTCTGCTAGAGCAGGATACAGAATGACTTTACTAGAACTTGAACTGCCAAAATGGGATATGGTACAGCAAAGAGACAAGCTTATTGGATGCTCCTTAACAGGATGGCAAGACATGGTTAATGCGCTTGCTATGACTAAGGATGAAGAAAGAGAGCTTTTAAGCAAGCTTAGAGATGAAGCTCATAAAGCAGCAAATGATTATGCTAAGGAGCTAGGACAAACTGCTCCAATACTGATGACTACAGTGAAGCCAGAAGGAACCTTATCTCAGCTTCCTACTGTTTCTAGTGGTGTGCATTACTCTCATTCTCCATATTTTATAAGAAGAGTAAGGATTTCATCTTCAGATCCATTGTTAAAAGTGTGTGAGGAATTGGGTTATCCTGTTCATCCAGAAGTGGGACAAGATCCTGGAAATCCAGCTACTAAGGTAGTTGAATTTCCAGTTAAATCTCCTATGGGTAAGACAAAGTACGATATTTCTGCTATTGAGCAACTTGAAAATTATAAGCTTTTTATGGAAAGTTATGTTGACCATAATTGTTCTATAACTGTTCATGTAAGAGATGAAGAATGGGAAGCAGTAGAAGAGTGGGTATGGGATAATTGGGATGAAATTGTTGCAATTTCTTTTTTACCTTTAGATGACAGTTTTTATGAGCTTCTTCCTTATGAATCCATTGATGAGGAAGAATATAATAGAAGAAAATCTACAATGAAACCATTTGTTCCTTCTTTGATATCAAAATATGAAAATGAAGAAAAAGAATATGAATTACCTAATGATGGCTGTGAAAATGGAGTTTGCCCAATTAGATAAAAATTCATTGAAATATGAAGAAAATTTTAAAAAATATATATGATAATTCTTTGGATATGTTAGAATATATTGGGTAAATTAAATAGTAGAAAACTATTTAGCATATTTTATAGCATAAAAAATTAGGAGGTATGTATGGATAATAAACACGAACACACTCATAAGCACGGAGCAGTAGAGCATACTCATACTCATGACCATGACAAGGAACATGGTCATGACAACAATGAACATGGGCACCATCACCATGAAGGATGCTGCGGAAACCATGGTCATGAAGATCATGAATGCTGTGGACATCACCATCACGATGAAGATGAAGAGCCTATAACTTTAGATTTAATTCTAGATGATGGACAAGAAGTGAAATGTGAAGTAGTGGGAATATTTGAAGTAGAAGAAAAAGAATATATAGCTCTTCTTCCGTTTGACGATGATAGAGTGCTACTTTACACTTATGAAGAAGATGGGGAAGAATTAAATCTTGAAAACATCGAAAATGATGAGGAATTCAAAAAAGTTTCTGAGACATTTTGGGAAATTTTCGGGGATGAAGATTTTGAGAAAGTAGACGAAGAGTAAGAGCAGTTTAAAATAAAAAACACCTTAGATATTATAATATCTGAGGTGTTTTTTATTGCGACGAAAAAAGGTTTTTAGAAATAATGACAAGCTTTGTCTGCATTTAAGGAAGAAAATTTTAGTTGAACTGGAAAAATATGAAGAAAATTTAACACTTTGATATTTATGCTAGATATAAGTATTTGAGTGTGTTTTAGTGACGGACAAAAATAAAAGAATGAAAAAGATAATGAGTAGTATTTAATTGTAGTTAAAATAATTTATAGGAAAATAGTCTTGAAATATTTACATAATTTAGAATTCTCAAAAAAACTGTTCTACGTATAAAAACAATTATTTATATAATTCGAAATTTTTACATAAGATTATAATTAAATGTAAAATATGTTTATATTGACACTTCCATCAGGTTTTAGTAATATAAAAGAAATAATTTTTATATGTAAAAAATTCTAAATATTCGAAAAGGGGGAGTAAATTTGAAAAGTTTTAAGATTAAGTCTTTAATGGCTTTAGCTTTAGCAGGTATGCTAGTGCTAAGTGGATGTGGCGGAGGACAAGAGGCTGCTGCACCAGAACAAGCTGCTGAAAAAGCAGATTTAACAACACAAACAGTGGATATCCACAAAGCAGAGGATCCTTCAAAGAATCCACAGCAAGCTCTAGACAGAAAAGATACTATAGTAGTAGGTATGACGGAGTTTAGTGGTAAGTTTATGGAGCAGTTCCGTCAATCAAGCTACGATATGTATGTAAATCAAATGATATTTGAGCAGCTTGTTGAGGTTGATGATGAAGGTAAACCAGTAGATGAAGGTATTGCTACTTGGACAGTGGAAAACGATAACAAGTACATATTCAAGCTAAAAGATGGCATCAAGTTCTCTGATGGAACAGATGTTAAAGCAGAAGACGTTGAGTTTTCATATCTTCTTTTAGCAGATCCTAATTACGATGGCGACTCAGATATGAGTAAATACGGCTTTGTTGGATTTGATGATTATAAAAACGGTTCAGCGACATCTATTGAAGGTATCAAGGTTATAGATGATAAGACGATAGAATTTACTTTAGAAGAACCAAATGCTGAAGTAATTTACTTCTTTACAGGCGGAATAGTACCAAAAGCTTATTATGGTGCAAACTACACTAAGGGAGACCTTTCTAGTGTAAAAGCTCTTTTAACTAAGCCAATGGGATCTGGTCCTTATAAAATGGTAGAGTATAAAGAAGGACAATCTGTAACATTTACAGCTAACGAGCATTACTGGAAGGGACAGCCAGCAGTTAAAAATGTAATTTTTACAGTTACAGCTAAATCAACTGCAATGCAATCATTCTTAGGTGGACAGACAGATGTTGAAATGATGGATGTTAGTATTGAAAACGTAGAGCAGTTAAAAGGTGCAGGTTTCGTTGATCTTCATCGTTTCCCTACAAATGGATATGGATATTTAGGTATGAACAACGCTCTTCCTAAATTCTCAGATAAGAGAGTAAGACAAGCACTTGCTTATGCTCTTAACAGAAAAGATGTAGTTGAAGCAATTTATGGACCTTTTGGTAATGTACTTAATGTCCCTCAGTCAAGAGTTGCATGGTCTTACTCTGAAGAAGGTATCAATGAATACGGATATGACATGGAAAAAGCGGCTGCACTTTTAGATGAAGCTGGCTGGACTATGGGAGATGATGGTTTTAGATATAAAGATGGAGAAAAGTTTGAAATCTTCTTTACAGGAATGGCAGACCATCCAGTACTTGATATCATGCTTCCTGTTATGATTGAGTCATACAAGCAGCTTGGAATAGACTTAAAGGTTGAATATGTAGACTTCCCAACATTAACTGAGAAAACAAACAACTTCTCAGCTGAAATGTGGTTTATGGCTTGGGGCTTAACTCCAGACCCAGGGGATTCTTCAAACGTTTATAAAACTGGAGGACCACAAAATAAATACAACTACGGAAGTACAAAAGTAGATGAGTTATTTGTTCAAGGTTCAAAGGAAACTGATTTCGAAAAGAGAAAAGCAATTTATGCAGAAATTTACAAAATCTTAAATGATGAATTACCATGCATTATAGTATATCAAAGAAGTGACATGTGGGCAGCAAACTCAAGACTTGAAGGCTTCCATGTTACACCATATAAAGAGTTCACTAAAGATCTTTGGAAAGTAACAATCAAAGAATAGTGAAATAAGCAACTTAATAAAATGACCAGATGAATTTAGGCAAGGCCCAGTCTATAATGGCTGGGTCTTTTATTAAAAGGAGGCTTATAGTTAATGAGGCAGTACATAACACGAAGGGTGTTACAGATGATTCCGATTTTACTTGGATTATCGATAATTATATTTGGTTTGTTTGCACTAGCTCCAGGAGATTTTATAGATGCAAACTTAAGTAAGAACCTATCAGCTGAAAAGGTTGCAGAGCTAAAGGCTTTATATGGATTTGACCAGCCGCTACACATTAGATATTTTAGATGGGCTGGAGATGCTCTAAGAGGTAATTTAGGAGATTCACTTCAATTTTCTAAGCCAGTTACATCAGTAATTAACGATTATGTTTGGAATTCATTTATTTTATCGGCATTTTCATATTTATTATCTATTATATTAGCAGTACCAATAGGTATAATTTCAGCTACTAAGCAGTACTCGAAATTCGATATGGGAGCTACTGTTGTTGCTCTTATAGGAATATCTATGCCAGCATTCTTTTTAGGATTACTTATGATTAAAATTTTCGCAATAGATTTACATATACTTCCTGTTTCTGGTATGAGAACCGCAGGGCTTAATGCTACAGGATTCGCAGCTATGGCAGATGTGGGCAAGCACCTTATACTGCCAACACTAGTACTAGCTTTTTCAGGGGTTGGGTCTCTTATGAGATACACTAGAACCTCTATGCTTGAAGTAATAAAGCAAGATTATATTAGAACGGCAAGAGCAAAGGGTTTATCCGAAAAGACTGTTATTTACAGACATGCTCTTAGAAATGCACTTATTCCAATTGTTACTATACTAGGATTAATGCTTCCAGGTCTCTTTGGAGGAGCAATGATTACTGAGCAGATTTTTGCATTCCCAGGGATAGGGAAAATTGCGCTTGGAGCTCTTAGTAAAAGAGATTATCCTCTTATGATGGGCTTTAATATGTTCATGGCGGTACTAGTTCTACTTGGAAATCTACTATCTGACATTTTGTATGCAGCAGTAGATCCTAGAGTAAGATTGAAATAAGGGAGGGCTTAGGATAAATGGAAGCAGTTGATAAAAAAGTGAAAATTAACTCCAATGAGACTATAGAATCTCCATGGAGGATGACATATAGAAGACTTAAGAAAAATAAACTATCTATGGTTGGATTTGTTATATTACTAGGCATGTTTATATTTTCTTTTATAGGACCGTTTCTTTCACCTCACGATATGATTACAACAAATGTACTTAATGCAAATAAACCACCTAGCTCTCAGTTTTGGCTTGGAACCGATTCTGTAGGTAGAGATGTGCTTCTTAGACTTATGCTAGGAGGAAGAATATCTCTTTTAGTTGGACTTGTGTCTGTAGCTATTTCGGTATTTATAGGGACTCTAGTTGGAGGACTTTCTGGATTTTACGGTGGCTGGATAGATAATGTACTTATGAGAATAGCAGATATTTTCATGGCAGTTCCTACTATGCCTATACTTGTAATACTTGCTGCAGTTATGAGTGATTTAAAGGTACTTCCAGAAAGAAGAATATTTGTAGTAATGTTCATCTTAGGTATTCTTAGTTGGGCAGGACTTTCAAGACTTGTAAGAGGACAGATTCTTACTCTTAGAGAGCAGGAGTTTATGCAAGCAGCAGAAGCACTAGGCTTAAAAGATAGCAGAAAGATATTTAAGCATCTTATACCAAACGTAGTTCCAACTATCATAGTTAATGCTACTCTAGGAATAGGTAGCTCAATACTTATGGAATCAGCGCTTTCTTTCTTGGGACTTGGAGTTGTACCACCTATTCCATCTTGGGGGAATATGATTCAATCTGTTAATAATTTTTATAATTTCCAAAACAGGCCTTGGCTTTGGATTCCGCCTGGAGTATGTATATTCTTAACAGTTATGGCGATTAACTTGTTTGGCGATGGACTAAGAGATGCCTTAGACCCAAAATTGAAGCGATAGGAGGAAGACGAGTAGATGGCAAAAACATTGGTTGAATTTAAAGATGTGCATACCTATTTTTATACTGAAGCCGGAACAGTAAAAGCTGTTAACGGAGTGAGCTATAAGATTAAAGAAGGAGAAACTGTGTGCGTAGTTGGAGAGTCTGGATGTGGTAAGTCTGTTACTGCACTTTCTCTTATGAGACTAATAGCAGCTCCTCAAGGTGAGATAGTAAAAGGAAATATAAGTTTTGATGGAAAAGATATAACCTCGCTTTCTGAAGAAGATATGATGAGTATTAGGGGAAATGATATCTCTATGATTTTTCAGGAGCCAATGACTTCTCTTAATCCTGTTTTTACAGTAGGAAACCAGATTATGGAGTCTATTATGCTTCATCAAAAATTAGATAAAAAACAAGCTAGAGATAAAGCAATTGAGATGATAAAATTAGTAGGAATTCCTAGAGCTGAAGCCATAGTTGATTCATTTCCTCATGAATTATCTGGAGGAATGAGACAAAGAATTATGATAGCTATGGCGCTTTCGTGTAATCCGAAGCTACTTATAGCTGATGAGCCTACTACTGCTCTTGATGTTACTATCCAAGCGCAGATATTAGATCTTATGAGGGATATAAAGAAAAAAACTCAAACTTCTATTATGCTTATAACGCATGACCTTGGAGTGGTTGCTGAGATGGCAGATTATGTAGTAGTAATGTATGCAGGGAAAGTTATAGAAGAAGGACCTGTAAATGATATTTTCAAAAATCCTCTTCATCCATATACTAGAGGGCTACTTAAATCAAAACCTGTAATAAATCAAGAGGCTGATAGACTGTATTCTATACCTGGACAGGTTCCAAATCCAATTGGTATGAAGGATAGCTGTTATTTCCATGAAAGATGCGATCACTGTATGGAAATTTGTAAAAATCAAATTCCTACCATTAAAAATTATGATGAGCAACACAAAATTAGCTGCTTTTTATACGATGGGGAGGGAAAATAAGTGTCAGATATTATTGTAAGTGTAAAAGATTTAAAGAAATACTTTCCTATCAAAGCAGGAGTTTTTCAAAAGACAGTAGGTCATGTAAAGGCTGTTGATGGCGTAAGTTTTGATATAGAAAGAGGAGAGACTCTAGGTATAGTAGGAGAGTCTGGATGCGGTAAGTCAACAACTGGTAGGGCCATAATAAGATTGTTTGACAAAACTGCTGGAGAAGTATACTTTAATGGTCAAGAAGTACATAGTTTAGACAAGAAAAAGCTTAGAGCTATAAGACCTAAAATGCAAATGATATTCCAAGACCCTTACAGTTCTCTTAATCCCAGAATGACTGTAGGACAAATAGTTGGGGAAGCATTACAAGACCATGGTATAATAACCAATAAGGTAGAGCTTAGAAAAAAGGTTATAAAAACTATTGAAGAATGTGGTCTAGCATCTTATCATATAGATAGGTATCCTCATGAATTTTCAGGAGGGCAGCGCCAAAGAATAGGAATAGCAAGAGCTTTAGCGCTTGACCCTGATTTTATAATAGCAGATGAGCCAGTATCTGCACTGGATGTTTCTATACAGGCTCAGATTATTAACCTTCTTATGGATTTACAAAAAGAGCGTGGATTTACTTATTTATTTATTTCGCATGACCTTTCTGTAGTTGAGCATATTTCTACTAGAGTAGGAGTTATGTATTTAGGCTCTATGGTTGAGCTTGCAAATAAAAAAGATATGTACAAAAATCCACTTCATCCATATACACAGGCACTTTTATCAGCTGCTCCAGTACCAGATCCAACTGCAGAAAGAAAGCGTATTATACTTACTGGAGATATTCCTTCTCCTGCAAATCCACCATCTGGATGTAAGTTTCATACACGCTGCCCATATGCTATGCCTATATGCAAGACAGATATACCAGAATTTAAGGATAGAGGAAATAAGCACTTTGTTGCTTGTCACTTACTTGATAAAAAATAATTAATTACAAAAATAGGAGAAGTAATATGATATTTAAGAAAAAAGAAAAGGACCAGCAAGCCAACAGAATAAGAGATGACATATCGAAGGATTTTCCAGAGAAGATAACAATGAAAGACTTTATTGCACTTTGCATGGCTCAATATTCGGTACTGATTCCACTTGGTCTTTTGATTCTTTTAGGATATTTCATCATAGTGCTTTTTATAACCAAAGTATGGTTTTAAAAGAAAAGTCAGCTAATTTTAGCTGGCTTTTTGCTTGCCTAAAAATAATAAGGTATAACCTGCCTTATATTTTGAATTTATGTATGAGATTAATATATAATAGACATATAGTTTTTGATAAAAGCGTACTTTTGAGGTAAGCTTGAGTTTAGAATGACCTTTTAGTAGAGATATAAGAAATTTTGGGAGGATATTATGATAAGTGCTATAGTGGTAGCTGCAGGAAAAGGAACTAGGATGAATGCAGAGATTAACAAGCAATTTATAGATTTGGATGGCAAGGCAATTGTCCTTAGAACTATAGAAAAACTTGTAAAGGATTACTTAATCGATGAAGTAGTAGTAGTGATAGTAAAAGAAGAGGAAGCCATCTATAATGAAAAAGTTAAGCCCTATATAGTGACGGATAAAAAAGTTAAGCTAGCTTATGGAGGAAAGGAACGCATTGATTCAGTTAAAAATGGACTTGCTTTAGTGGATGAAGCTTCAGAAATAGTGATAATTCACGATGGAGTAAGGCCGTTTTTTTCAAGTGAGGATATAAAAGCTGTAATAGAAGGAGCTGCCCAGTTTGATGGATGCATCATAGGCGTGCCAGTCAAGGATACTATAAAGGTAGTCGATAAAAATGGATTTGTTTTTGATACTCCAGATAGAGCTTCGCTTTTTGCAGTGCATACCCCTCAGGCATTCAAGAAAAAAGCTCTTATAGATGCATATAAAAATTATGAAACAAGCTCTACCTACAATCTACCTACAGATGATGCATCTCTTGTAGAGCACAACAAGGGGAGAATTAAAACTGTAATAGGCTCTTATGACAATATAAAAATTACTACAAAAGAGGACCTAGTATTTGCAAAGGCGATACTTCATAAATATAAGGAGGAAGAATAGATGAGAATAGGAATAGGTTATGATGTTCATAAGCTAGTTGAAAATAGAAAGCTAATAATAGGAGGAGTGACTATACCTCATGAAAAAGGACTAGATGGACACTCTGATGCAGATGTACTTGTCCATGCAATCATGGACAGCTTGCTTGGAGCTCTTGCTATGGGAGATATAGGAAAGTTTTTTCCAGATACAGATATGAAATATAAGGATGTAGATAGTATGCTTCTTTTAAAGGAAGTGGCTTCCTTTATAGATGAGAAAGGCTATAAAATTGGTAATATAGACAGTGTTATTATTGCTCAGCAGCCTAAAATGGCTCCTTTTATAGATTCTATGAGAGTAAGAATAGCGCAGGTTCTGGAAATAGATGTGGAGCAGGTAGGGGTAAAAGCTACTACTACTGAGCATTTGGGTTTTGAGGGCAGAAAAGAAGGAATTAGCTCATCGTCTGTGGCAATACTTTTTAAAAAATGATATAATTAAAGGCTATGAGTGAGATATAATATAGTTATAACGTAGCGTTTATCTAAGCTTAGATAATTACGCTTAAGAAAGTATAAAAGGATTTTATAAGGAGGATGAATATGAGCGTTAGAGTAAGATTTGCACCATCACCTACAGGCTTTGTACATATAGGAAGCCTTAGAACAGCTCTATACAATTTTTTGTATGCAAGAAAAATGCAGGGAAATTATGTACTTAGAGTGGAAGACACGGACAGAACTAGATTGGTTGAAGGGGCAGTAGAAGGAATGCTTTCTGCTATGAACTGGGCAGGAGTAAACCACGATGAAGGTGTTATGCTTTCAGATGACAATAAAGTAGTTCAAAATGGAGACTGTGGGCCATATATTCAGTCAGAGCGCTTAGATATATATAAGGAGCACATTAAAACATTGATTGATAAGGGCGATGCTTATTACTGTTTCTGTAGCAGAAGTAGACTTGACCGTATCAGAGAGCAGCAAAAAAATGAAGGTCTAGATCCTAAATACGATGGACATTGTAGAGAGCTATCTCAAGAGGAAATCCAAGATAAGCTTGATAAGGGAGAAGATTATGTAATTCGTATGAAGCTTCCTGAAAATAAAAGTATTACATTTAATGACATAGTAAGAGGAAAGGTTTCTATTCATACCTCTGATATGGATGACCAAGTTCTGATAAAGGCTGATGGATTCCCAACTTATCATTTTGCAGTAGTTGTGGATGACCATATGATGGACATCACTCACGTTATAAGAGGGGAAGAGTGGCTTACATCTACACCAAAACACGTACTTTTATATCAGATGTTCGGATGGAAGGCGCCTACTTTTGTACATCTTCCAAATATTCTAAATGCAGATAGAAAGAAGCTATCTAAAAGACAAGGCGATGTAGCTGTAGAGGATTTTAGAAATAAAGGTTATCTTCCAGAAGCTCTAGTAAACTACATAGCTCTTGTGGGCTGGTCTCCTGAAGACAACAAAGAAATATTCTCTATGCCAGAGCTTATAGAAGCTTTTTCACTAGAAAGAGTATCTAAAAGCGGAGGGGTATTTGATACAGCTAAGCTGAACTGGGTTAATAGCCATTATATCAAAGAAGCTGACACTCAAAGACTAGTGGATTTGGCTTCGAAATTTGTAATAAAAGAAAAGCTGATGAGTGAGCAGGAAGTTAAAGCTAATAACGAGTGGCTTTTACTTGCTATGGATACAGTAAAAGATAGACTTGATTACCTAGCACAGTTTCCAGAAGAAATTAAAAGCTTTTTGAATTCTGCTATGCCAGAGCTTGAAGATGAAGCTAAAGAATTTATGAAGCTAGAGCATATGATGGAGCTAGCTGATGAGCTTGAAGCAAAAATAACAGCAGCTGATAATATAACTCCAGATTTTGTTTCAGCTATGTTTAAGGAAATTCAAAAGGAAAAAGGTATAAAAGGCAAGAACCTATTTATGGGAACAAGAGTTATAATCACTGGACAAAATCATGGACCAGACATTCCTATGGTGTTTAGCTTACTTGGCAAGGAGAAAGCACTTTCTCGTATAGAGCAAGCTAAGGCTCACATTCGGGGGTTATAATGTTTGAACTTGGAAAAATAGAGCTAATAAAAGCAGTAATCCATGTGCTAGATGCAAATTTTGAAACTCCTATTTGTTCTTCTTTTGAAGTAGATGCTGATGATAGTACGACTATTGGTTTTATAGAGCATGCACTAGGCAGTATACTAGATTCTAAAAATATGCAGTGGAGCAATTTTGTAGAGGATAGCTCGCCAAAACGTATATTTGAAGCACTTTCTGGCGATATGAACTTATTTATGGATGCCACTAAGGATTTATCTTATGAGTTATTTAAACTTATAAAAGATAATCCAGATATAAGCTCAGGAGATATGGTATTTGCACTTTTTCAGATGGATGAAGCCTACTATCTAGCTGGTATGAAGTACAATTACAAAACCATGCTTACAAGAAAAATAGAAGCTATAAGAGACGGCCAGAGCATAAGTATAATAAAAGACGCTTCACTTTTTGCAAGCAATAGACATAAGGCTGATGAAGGCTTTATAGTTCATCTTATGCATATGGATATAGCACTATTAGATAAGAAATATGAAATAAATGGAGAAAAAGAGTTCTATTTAAAAGAACATTTCTTAAAGTGTAAAAGCAATTTTTCTGAAAAAGAAAAGCTAGATATATTCAGTAAAGTCACAAAGAATATAGAGAATAAGTATATTGGAGATGATTTAGAGAAAAAAGCTAAGATTAAAAAGGCTGTTGTTGATGCTGTAGTTGAAGATGGAATTCTAAGCGTAGAAAAAGCATTAGAAACAGCTTTTGAAGAAACAGATGAAGTCAAAGCCATATATAAAGAAGCTCTTAGTAAAGCAGGCATAGAAAATGAACAAATAGAAGTTTCTGAAACTGCACTTAAGAGAAAATTTGAAATTCAAAAGATAATAACTGAAAGTGGAATAGAAGTAAAGATTCCGGTAAATTACTATGGAGATTCTTCAAAACTTGAATTTTTGGCAAATGGAGATGGCACCGTTTCCCTAGTGATTAAAAATATAGGGAATATACAAAGTTAGTAAAGATTAGATTGACAAAATCATACCAAATATTATATTATTTAAATCATAGTATTCCTAGTGGAATACTATGATTTATTTTTTTATAGAAATAATGTTATTTAAATTTGGGTATAAAATAAAAGGCATGAACACATGTCATAGCTATAAATATAGCATTTTAGTATATTTGCTGTATTTTATAATTACATGTATAAGTGAAAAAATTATCTCAGGAGGAAAAATTATGATTTATGAAAATATCATGCAAACAATAGGAAGAACTCCAATAGTTAAGCTTGCAAATTTAACAGATGAGAATATGGCAGAGCTTTATGTAAAGCTGGAATTTTTTAATCCAGGAGGCTCAGTAAAAGATAGAGCTGCATTAAATATGATAGAAAACATGGAAAAGGAAGGCAAGCTTAAGCTTGGAGATATTATTGTAGAGCCTACAAGTGGAAATACTGGAATAGGAATAGCGATGGTAGGCTCGGCAAAGGGCTACAAAGTAATTTTATGCATGCCAGAGACTATGAGTATAGAAAGAAGAAAAATCTTAAAAGCCTATGGAGCTGAGCTAGTTTTAACTGAAGGAGCTAAAGGCATGAAAGGTGCTATAGCAAAAGCTGAAGAGATGGCACAAGAAGATGGCTATGTAATCCTAAGACAGTTTGACAATAGCGATAACGTAGATGCTCACTATAAAAACACAGCTAAGGAAATAATCAGTGACCTACCTGATTTAGATGCTCTAGTTGTAGGAGTAGGAACAGGAGGAACACTTACTGGAGTAGCTAAAGCACTTAAAGAAAGCTCTATAAATGCAGAAATTGTTGCTGTAGAGCCAGTAGATTCAGCAGTTTTATCTGGAAATGCTCCAGGGCCTCATAAGCTTCAAGGGATAGGCGCAGGATTTGTACCTAGTATTTTAGATACTGAGTATATAAGCAAGATAGAACAAATTCAAACGCAGGAAGCTTTTGATGCATCTAGACTTATGGCTTCAAAAGAAGGAATCCTGCTTGGAATTTCAGGAGGAGCAGCATTAGAGGCTGCGATTAGAACAGCTAAACGTCTTGGAAAAGGGAAAAAAGTGCTGTTTGTTGCTCCTGATAACGGAGAAAGATATCTAAGCACAGCTTTATATGGAGATGAATAAATAATCTAGTAGGCTAATTTATAGGCCGAAGATAAAATAGGAGAGTATAAATGCGAGAGGTGTTAAGCTTGAGAGAAAAACAAAAATTAACCTTTATGGAAAAAATTAAAGAGACTATAGAAGTGGCTAGAGAAAAAGATCCTGCTGCAAAAGGTGCAATTAATATCTTAGTTAACACCCCTGGCATTCATGCGATTATGTTTCACAGAGTTGCTCACAGCCTATATAATAGAAAGCATTTTTTTACAGCTAGACTCATATCTCAAATCAGCAGATTTTTAACTGGAATTGAGATTCATCCAGGAGCTCAGATAGGAAGAAGGTTTTTTATAGACCATGGTATGGGCATAGTTATAGGCGAAACTGCTGAAATAGGTGATGATGTAATGCTTTTCCATCAAGTTACACTCGGGGGAACTGGAAAAGATAAAGGAAAAAGACATCCAACTGTAGAAAATAATGTTATAATATCAGCAGGAGTAAAGGTGCTTGGACCAATAGTGCTAGGTGAAAACTCCAAAATAGGAGCTAATGCAGTAGTACTGCATAATATACCTAAAGATGCTACAGCAGTTGGAATACCAGCGAAGGTAGTGAGGATAAACGGAGAAAAGGTAGAGCACTAAATTTTGATTTGGGGAGGGAACATTTTGAAGATTTACAATACACTTACTAGACAAAAGGAAACTTTTATCCCTTTAGAAGAAAACAAGATTAAGATGTATGTATGCGGACCTACAGTGTATAACTTCTTCCATATAGGAAATGCAAGACCATTTATGATTTTTGATGCATTTAGAAATTATATGGAGTATAGAGGCTACGAAGTAACTTATGTGCAAAACTTTACTGATGTAGATGACAAGATCATCAAAAGAGCGAATGAAGAAGGAATATCGCCAATTGAAGTGGCTGAAAAATACATCGCAGAATATTTTAAAGATGCAGATGCTCTAGGTATAAAAAGAGCAACAGTTCATCCAAGAGTAACAGAAAACATTGAAAACATAATAACCTTTATAGAAGATTTGATTTCTAAAGGCTTTGCGTATGAATTAAATGGAGATGTGTATTTTAACAGTCAAGCATATAAAGAGTATGGAAAGCTATCTAAACAGAATTTAGAGGAGCTTAACTTAGGAGCTAGAATTGATGTAAATGATGAAAAGAAGCATCCTATAGATTTTGCTCTTTGGAAGGCTAAAAAAGAGGGCGAAATAGGCTGGCAATCTCCTTGGGGAGAAGGCAGACCAGGATGGCATATTGAGTGCTCAGTAATGAGTGCGAGATACCTTGGAGATACAATTGATATCCATGCAGGTGGACAGGATCTTATTTTCCCACACCACGAAAATGAAATAGCTCAAAGTGAAGCTAGGTCTGGCAAGCAGTTTGCTAGATATTGGATGCATAATGGATATATAAATGTAGATAATCAAAAAATGAGCAAGTCACTTGGAAATTTCTTTACTGTAAGAGATATTCTTTCTGAGTTTTCAGGACAGGTTATAAGATTTTTCTTATTATCAGCTCATTATAGAAACCCAGTGAATTTTAGCAAGGAACTGATACTTCAAGCGAAGGCTGGAATGGAAAGACTTGCAAATTCAAAGGAAAGACTTGTATTTACTATATCGCATGCGAAGGGGCAGATGAACGAATCTGAGCTTGAGCTTGTGAGTGCGCTTGAAAATCACAGAGACAGATTTATTGAAGCTATGGATGACGATATAAATACTGCTGATGCCATAAGTATAATTTTTGAACTGGCAAGATTTTCAAATACAAATGTAACTGAGAATTCTTCACTTGAGTGGGCTGAAAAAAATCTTAGTTTATTTAATGAGCTTACGGGTGTACTAAATATTATAAAAGCTGAAGATACAGATTCAAATGACAATGAACAGATTGAAAAGCTAATTAAGGATAGAGTAGAGGCTAAGAAAAACAAAGATTTTGCACTGGCAGATGCTATAAGAGATGAGCTAAAATCTATGGGCATAGAAATAGAAGATACAAGGCAGGGCACAAAGTGGAAGAAAATAAATTAGTAAATAAAGTAGGAATCTTATCTTTAGCTTTTATGGGCGATGCAGCTTACGAAGATAGGGTAAGGTCTCATGTTATAAGAAAGTGCCCTACGCTGAAGGTCAATGAGCTTCACAAGGAAGCTGTGAAATATGTAAAGGCTTCAGCTCAGGCTTATGCTGTTTTAGAACTTATGAAGCAAGAGCAGCTAAGTGAAGATGAGGTGAGCGTAGTAAAGCGAGGCAGAAACCACGCTAGCAACGCACCTAAGAATGCAAATGTAGCTGAATATAAATATGCTACTGGATTTGAGGCGCTATTAGGGTATCTTTATTTTTCCAGCTTAACTGATAGAATGGAAGAAATAATAGATAAAAGCATAGAATTAATAAATAAGAGCTTGACAAGTAAATAGAATGTATAATAAGATATTAAATAACTTTATACACTGCTTTGATAGGAGCTAGTAAAAATTATGATGCTAACTAGAGAGTGAAGTCCACCGGCTGAAAGACTTCTTAGCTATATTAATTTTGAACCTGACCTTGAGCATTTAGCAAAAAACTAAACGGTAGGAGCGTTATATCCTGTTGAGTGAGTGTGTGCAGTTCATTGCATGCATTAATTAGAGTGGTACCGCGAGCCATCGTCTCTATATATTTAGAGATGATGGCTTTTTTAGTTCATAAAAACATATTAATATTAAAAATCAGCAATCTAAAATAGATATGCTTATTATTTTAAGGAGGAAGATTATCAATGGCAAAAAAGGACCAAGAATTTGTAAAAGATATTACCAACATGGATGAAGACTTTCCACAGTGGTATACTGATGTAATCACTAAAACAGACTTAGTTGATTATTCACCTGTAAAAGGCTTTATGGTAATCAAACCCTATGGATATGCTATTTGGGAAAATATCCAGGCATTTTTGGATAGAAGATTTAAAGAAACAGGACATCAGAACTGTTATTTCCCTCTTCTAATACCAGAAAGTCTACTTAATAAAGAAAAAGAGCACGTTGAGGGCTTTGCTCCAGAGGTTGCATGGGTAACTCATGGAGGTAGTGAAAAGCTAGCGGAAAGACTTTGCGTTAGACCTACATCTGAGACTATAATTTGTTCTATGTATTCAAAATGGCTTACTTCATATAGAGAGCTTCCTTATCTATACAACCAGTGGTGTTCAGTTGTAAGATGGGAAAAATCAACTAGACCATTTTTAAGAACATCTGAGTTTTTATGGCAAGAGGGACATACTCTTCATGAAACAGCTGAAGAGGCGCAAGCTGAAACACTTCAAATGCTTGCTATATACAAAGAGATGGCTGAGGATTTACTAGCTATTCCAGTAGTAGATGGAAGAAAATCAGATAGAGAAAGATTTGCTGGAGCTGCAGCTACTTACACTATAGAAGCTTTGATGCACGATGGAAAAGCACTTCAGTCAGGAACTTCTCATAATCTAGCACAGCATTTCACTAAAGCTTTTGATATCACTTTCCAAGGAAGAACAGGCGAGCTAGAGTATCCTCATCACACTTCTTGGGGGGCTTCTACAAGACTTATAGGTGGAATCATAATGGTTCATGGAGACAACAGAGGCTTAGTACTTCCTCCAAGAGTAGCACCTACTCAAGTTGTTATTATCCCTATAGCTCAAAATAAAGAAGGGGTACTAGATAAAGCTTATGAAATCAAAAAAGAATTAGAAGCAAAAGGCATAAGAGTTACTTTAGATGATGATACTAACTACAGCCCAGGCTGGAAATTCAACCAGTATGAAATGAAGGGTGTACCTCTAAGATTAGAAATAGGACCTAGAGACATCGAAAATAATGTAGCTATGATAGCTAGAAGAGATACACTTTCTAAAGATTCTTACAGCCTTGACAATATAGGAGATACAGTGAAAAATCTTCTAGATACAGTGCATACTGATATGCTTGAAAGAGCTAGAGCTCATAGAGACAGTAAAACATTTACATTCAAGGATTATGAGGAGTTCAAGAGAAAAATGATTGAAACTCCAGGTTTTGCAAAAGGAATGTGGTGCGGAGAAGAAGAGTGTGAGGCTAAGATTAAAGAAGATACAGGAGTAACAATTCGTTGTATTCCTTTTGTTCAAGAAAATCTTGGAGAGACTTGTCAGTTCTGCGGAAAGCCAGCTAAGCATATGGTATATCTAGCAAAAGCTTACTAAAATTTTATAATTAATATTAAATTTAAGGACACTAATTGATGCATCTGAATGCTTCGATTAGTGTCCTTTAGCTTGTATAATTTCTTCCTTTTTGGTATTCTACAGGTAGAGATATAGCCATATTTTAAAAAATATTGAACTATAAAGGAGAATGGACATGGATGCAAAACAAGCAGTAATTGCTAAATTAGATGAATTAAAAATCAATTACACTCTTATAGAACACGATCCAGTATATACAATAGAAGAAATGGAAAAAATCGATATCGAAAACATCGACTACATTGTAAAAAATCTCTTCTTAAGAGATGCTAAAGGCAGACAGCATTACTTAGTAGTAGCAGATAAGGACCAAAAAATCGATTTGAAAACCCTTCAAGATAAAATAGGCTCTACAAAGCTCAGCTTCGCTTCAGAAGATAGATTGCAAAAGTATTTAAAGCTAACTAAGGGAGCAGTATCTCCGTTTGGAGTTTTAAACGATGAAACTGCAGAAGTTGAAGTAATATTTGATAAAAATCTTTTAGGAAGAAGCTGTGTGGCAGTTCACCCGAATGACAACAGTGCTACAGTTGTACTTTCGTATGAGGACCTTGAAAAAATAGTCAAGGCAAATGGCAATACTTTTAAGGCAATTGAGCTGTAATTATAAATGATATTAAAAAGGATGGCGTTAATTAATGTTTTTTAACCAAACTAAACGTCTTAAAGTCAAGGAAATAATGTCAAAGGATTTTATAGTGTTTGACTCAGACATATCTCTTAGAAGATGCGTAGAGCATATAGCTCTTAATAATCTCAAAGAGGTAATAGTAAGACACCATGAAAAGCTTACAGGGTATATAAAATTTGACGATATAATAAAAATTTCATTAAGTCAAAGCTTTTCAGAAAAAAAACTATTCGATATCAGGGCTAATAAGCCCTTTTATCTTAATGTAGAAGATACAGTTCTTATGGCAAAGGACATAATGAGGGAAAATCAAGTAGAGGTACTAAGAACTCAAGACATAGTGTACAAGCTATATCCTAAAATTCAAGCCAATGAAGATTTGTATGAGTTATTATGGGATAATGTTCATGAGGGTATATGTATAATAGATAATAAAGGAACAGTTTGTATTTGGGGAAGAGGCTCAGAAAAGTTATATGGGATAAAAAAATCAGAAATTATTGGAAAAAAACTTGAGGATTATTTTCCTACAGCCTTGTTATTAGATGTACTTAAAAGTAAGGAAGCTGTAGAAAATATTATTCATAGTCCTAGAAAAAACACATATGTAAATATAAGTGCTCTTCCTCTTATAAAAAATGGTAAATTAATCGGCGTAGTATCTACTGAAAGAGATATATCTGAAATCACTAATTTATCAAGAGAGCTTGAATTTACAAAGGAAAAGCTAGACTATCTTCAAGTAGAAGTTAGAAAAATGAACGAAGATAAATTCTCATTTGGCAATATAGTGGGGAAAAGTAAAATTATGACTCACACAATAGATAGGGCATATCAGGTTGCATCGACTACTAGTAGTGTGCTTATTAGTGGTGAAAGTGGAACCGGTAAAGAGGTTTTTGCAAGGGCGATACATCAGTCTAGTGGTAGGGATGGATCTTTTGTCGCCATAAACTGTAGCGCTATTCCTGAAAGTTTATTTGAAAGTGAAATGTTTGGTTATGAAAGTGGAGCTTTTACAGGAGCCCTTAACAAGGGGAAAATAGGGAAAATTGAAATAGCAAATGGAGGAACGCTTTTCCTTGATGAAATAGGTGACATGCCTCTTCATATGCAGGCGAAGCTTCTTAGAGTACTTCAAGAAAGACAGCTTATGAGAGTAGGGGGCGATAAAAGTATATCCCTTGATGTAAGAGTGATTTCTGCTACTCATAGAAATTTAGAAGATATGGTAAAGTCAGGTACTTTTAGAGAAGATCTTTATTATAGATTAAATGTTGTAAATATTAAACTCCCTAGCTTGAGTGATAGAATAGAAGATGTACCAATTTTTGTCAAACTTTTTATGGAAGACTTTTGTAGGGAAAATCATATGAAAGTTCCTAATATTTCACCAGAAGTTTTAAATATACTTATGACTTATAGCTGGCCTGGGAATATAAGAGAACTTAAAAATATGGTTGAACACTTAGTTGTTTTTTCTAAGAATAATGAAATTCAAGCAGATACTCTTCCAGACTATATAACAAATAAGGATGACAAAAATATAAATATAAAAAATGAGAAAAGTTTGACTGAGCTTATAAGAAAAACTGAAATAAAAGCAATTCATGATGCAATGAAAGAAGCAGGAAATAATAAACAAAAAGCAGCAAAAATATTAGATATTCCCAGAAGCACATTATATTATAAACTTAAGTTTTATGAGTTGAGTCAATACTTGTAGGCCTGTGTCTAAAAATCGACATGCGTCAGTAAGTTGACACTAATTATCCTAACGTTCAAATCATAAGTTTGTTACGTTTTAATTTTAACAAAAGCTCATAATTAGTGTCAGTAAGTTGACACTAATTATGAGCTTTTGTTTTTATGATAAGCATTTGCTATGTTTATAATAAATAAAATTTATAGTTTATTAGCGACTTCTAGGCAGATTAAAATAAAAAAATATCAATAATTGATTTTTTGGCACGTGAATTGCTTTATTAATTAACAAACAAACTTGGAGGAGGTGAAATAATGGATATTGTTTTACTTTTAAAACAACACGTAGGTGGACCTTGTCAGAGCATAGTTGAAATAGGACAAAAGGTAAAAAAAGGAGAATTAATTGCCAAAGCAAATGGTTTAGGTGCAAATCTTCATTCTAGTGTCTACGGAGTTGTAAAGACAATAAATGAATCTGCTATAGTAATTGAAGCAGATGAAAATCAGTCAGATGAGTTCGTAAAAATAAAAGATACAAATACCCATATTGAAGCTATCCAGGAAGCTGGAATAGTTGGTTCAGGAGGGGCAGGCTTTCCTACTCACGTTAAACTTAATGTAAACCTAGAAGGTGGGTATGTTATAGCAAACGGAGCGGAATGTGAGCCTGTGCTTGGTCATAATATAAAACTGATGGAAGAAAATCCTCAGATTATAATTAAGGGACTTAAGTATGTAAAAGAAATTACTAACGCATCTAAGGCATACATAGCCATGAAAGCAAAGCATAAAAAAGCTCTTAGAGCTCTTAAAACGGCTTGTCAAATAGAGCCTGACATAGAAGTGAAAATTCTTCCGGATATGTACCCGGCTGGAGATGAAAGAGCAATTGTAAGAGATATCTTAGGAGTTCTTTTAGAACCAGGACAATTACCAAAGGCTGCCAATGCAGTAATACAAAATGTAGAGACTTTAAAGCATATTGTAAATGCCATAGAGCTTAGAAAGCCATATATCACTAAAGATATAACAGTTGCTGGAAGAGTTATGGATGCTACTAATGGTAAAGTGTTTATGGATGTAGCTATAGGAGAAAGTGTAAAAAAATATATAGACCTTTGTGGTGGATATATGAATCCACATGGTGAAATTGTAATGGGAGGACCTTTTACTGGAAGACATGTAGAAGAAGATGCTCCAATAACAAAAACAACTGGTGGAATTTTAGTAGCCATGCCTTTTACTCATGACGAGAGAAAAGTTGGTCTTCTAGCTTGTGAATGTGGAGCTCAAGAAGACAGACTAAGAGAAATCGCCAAAGAAATGGGTGCAGAGGTTGTAGCTGTAGAGAAATGTAAGAGAATGGTAGAGGTAGATGGAAGATACCGCTGCGATAACCCAGGAATATGTCCTGGTCAAGCTGAAAAAGTAATCAGCATGAAGAAAAAAGGTATACAAATTCTTTTGACAGGTACTTGCGGAGACTGAACTAACACAGTGATGAATGTAGCTCCTAGGTTAGGAGTGCCAACTTACCACAGTACAGACCATGTACTTAGGGCAGCAGGTCAAAGACTTGTTAGAAGAACTGATTAATAAAAAATTATGATTTAGATAAGGAGGAAGGCTTGTGTCAATAACTTTAGAAAGTGCAAAAGAGCATGCTAATGATTTAGCCGTTTTATGTTGTCGTGCAGAAGAGGGCGTAGTGATTGAACCTAGTAATTTAGAAGACCCAGCAATATTTGCTGATTTGGAGGACTCTGGATTATTAACTATTCCTGCAAACTGCCTTAAAATAGGAGAGGTTTTAGGAGCGAAATTAGTTAAAACAGCTGATTCACTTACTCCGCTCACTCCAGATTTACTAGAAGGAGTAAAAGCTATAGAAACTCAAGAAGCAAAAACTGAAGAGGCTCCTGAGCAAGCAAAAGCTCCAGTAGCTCAAGCTGCAGCTCCAGCATCTGTGCCAGTAGCAAATCTAGCTGGTTCAATGCTTAAAATTCATATAGGTGAAGGAAAGGATATTAACCTTGAAATTCCTCTATCTGTAGCAGGACAAATGGGAGTGGTTGCACCAGTTTCAGCTCCAGCAGGTCAAATAGCAGAAGTTGTTACAAATCAAGAGCAAGCTACTAAAGAAGCTCAAGAAGCAAAGCTTATAAGAACACTTCAAAAGAAGTATTTCAAAATTGAGAAGGTAGAATTTGGACCTGAGACAAAAATTGAAAATAATACTATTTATATTAGAGAAAATATCTGCGAAGATGCTGTGAAAGTAAGTAACCTAGTTACAGATATCAAAGTAGAAATTGTAACTCCAGCTGATTATGGTAAGTACAGTGAAACTATTATGGACGTTCAACCTATAGCGACTAAAGAAGGCGAAGGAAAAATAGGACAAGGTATCACTCGTGTTATCGATGGAGCTATAATAATGGTTACAGGAACTGACGAAGATGGAGTTCAAATCGGTGAGTTTGGTTCATCTGAAGGAGAACTTGAAGCCAACATCATGTGGGGAAGACCTGGAGCACCTGATAAAGGAGAAATCCTTATCAAGACTCAAGTTACTATAAAAGCTGGTACTAACATGGAAAGACCAGGACCACTTGCTGCTCATAAAGCGACTGATTATATCACTCAAGAAATCAGAGAAGCTCTTAAGAAACTTGATGATTCTGAAGTAGTTGAAACTGAAGAGTTAGCTCAGTACAGAAGACCTGGCAAGAAGAAAGTTGTAATCATCAAAGAAATCATGGGACAAGGCGCAATGCATGATAACCTAATCCTTCCTGTAGAGCCAGTAGGAGTAATAGGTGCAAAGCCAAACGTTGACCTTGGAAACGTTCCAGTTGTTCTTTCGCCTCTTGAGGTACTTGATGGAGGAATCCATGCACTTACTTGTATAGGACCTGCATCAAAAGAGAACTCTAGACATTACTGGAGAGAGCCTCTAGTAATTGAAGTTATGAATGACGAAGAATTTGACTTAGCAGGTGTTGTATTTGTTGGTTCTCCTCAGGTTAACGCTGAAAAGTTCTACGTATCAGAAAGACTAGGTATGCTAGTTGAAACTATGGATGTAGATGGAGCTTTCATCACAACTGAAGGTTTTGGAAATAACCATATAGATTTTGCAAGTCACCATGAGCAAGTTGGTATGAGAGGAATTCCAGTTGTTGGAATGTCATTCTGTGCTGTTCAGGGAGCTCTAGTTGTTGGAAATAAATACATGAAATACATGGTAGATAACAATAAATCTGAGCAAGGTATAGAAAATGAAATTCTTTCTAATAACACTCTTTGTCCAGAAGATGCAGTAAGAGCAGTTACTATGCTAAAAGCTGCAATTACTGAAGAAGAAGTAAAAGCTGCTGAGAGAAAATACAATAAAAACGTTAAAGAAAGCAACGTTGATTTAATTGAAGAGCAAACTGGAAAAGAAATTTCTCTACTTCCAAATGAGCAGGTTTTACCAATGAGCAAGAAGAGAAAAGAAATCTATGAGGCAGATAAATAAACCGTTCTTTTAAAATGAAAAGGTGATTATATGAAATATGGAGACAAAATCATATATATGGAAGGTATCATAGTAGATTTTGATGATTGTTCTGTATCTGTAGATTTTAAAGGAAGATTAGGTTTTCTTAAAATTCCTAGAAGGATGCTTATTACTGACTATCCTGTAGAGATTGGTCTAGAGGTTGCTATGAATATGAGTTTTATAGAAGTATTAAGTGATGAAGTTAATGAAAAATATTTGAGTAATATCCAAAAGAATAAAGATAAAAGGAGGAAGATGAATGTCTGATTTGACTGTAGTAAAAGGATTACAATCTGAAATTTATGTACCTATTACACCACCACCAGTGTGGACGCCAGTAACAAAAGAATTAAAAGACATGACTGTTGCGCTTGTTACAGCAGCAGGAGTTCATTTAAAATCTGACAAGAGATTTAACCTAGCAGGAGATTTCTCTTACAGAATAATCCCAGGAGATGCATCAGTAAAAGATATGATGGTATCTCACGGAGGATATGACAACGGAGATGTTAATAAAGACATCAACTGTATGTTCCCGATAGATCCAATGAGAACATTGGCTGAAGAAGGATTTATCAAAGCTTTAGCACCTATCAACATTGGATTCATGGGTGGTGGAGGAGACCAAAAGAAATTCTCAGAAGAAACTGGTCCTGAGATAGCTAGACAACTTAAAGAAGAAGGCGTAGATGCAGTTCTTCTAACAGCTGGCTGAGGTACTTGCCATCGTTCTGCAGTTATAGTGCAGAGAGCGATTGAGGAATCGGGTATTCCTACAATAATTATAGCAGCATTACCACCAGTTGTAAGACAAAATGGAACTCCAAGAGCTGTTGCTCCACTAGTACCTATGGGTGCTAATGCTGGAGAGCCTAATAATCCAGAAATGCAAAAAGCTATTTGTACAGATTCTCTAAAGCAATTAGTTGAGATTCCTAGTGCAGGAAAAATAGTACCACTACCTTACGAGTACGTAGCAAAGGTTTAATGGATTATATTTCTAAACAAAGGGCATATGCCCTTTGTTTAGAATAAAAATGAAGGTGAATAATATGCTGACAAACGAAATTGATTTAAGAAAACTTGTCATTAGATCTTATCATGTAGATAAAGTAGAATTTGCAGAAAAAGCAAAAATTAATGACAGTTGCTTAAGTTTTTCTTTATCCAAGATTGACAATATTATAACTAAATATCCATCGATTAAAGAAATTTCAGTAAAAATAATTAAGCCTAAAGAACATAATATTTGGACTAACAGTATTATGGATATCTTGCCTATATCTGTAAAGGTACTTGGTAATTTGGGTGAGGGCATTACCCATACTGTTACGGGAGCTTATATTATGATAACTGGAGTCGATGAAGAAGGTACTCAAGTTGCTGAATTTGGTTCATCTGAAGGGATTTTAGCTGAAAGGCTAAAACTAAATAGACCAGGTACTCCTTCTGAAAACGATTACATTGTTTCTTTTGATTTGACTTTATACAAAGGAAAAGGTCTCGTTAGAGAGGCAATTATAGAATGTCATAAAGCTTGTGATGAATTTTTAGAAGATATAAGACTATATCTGAAGGCAATGGATAGCAAATTGTGCACAGAAAAGTACAAATTTTATGACAAAATAAGGAAAAATGGCTATAAGGTAGCAATAGTTAAGCAAGTTGCTGGCCAAGGAGCCATGTATGATAATTTTATTTTGCCATCTAGTTCAAGCTCTGTTGCTGGAGCTAGAAGTATCATAGATATGGGCAATGTACCAATTATTTTAAGTCCTAATGAATACAGAGATGGCGCTATTAGGGCTATGACTTAAAAGAAGGTGAATGATAATGGGTGTAGGACCATCTACAAAAGAGACTACTTTGCACCATTTTAGAGATCCGCTTTTAGATGTAGTATCTAATGATGATGATATTGATTTGATGGGAGTTATAGTTGTTGGAAGTCCACAAAGTAACGAAGAAAAGGAATATGTTGGAAAAAGAGTGGCAGTTTGGTTAGAATCTATGAGAGCTGATGGAACTATTATTTCAGTTGACGGATGGGGAAACAGCCATGTTGATTATGCAAACACTATTGAAGAAATTGGTATCAGAGGAATTCCTGTTGTAGGGCTTAGCTTTATAGGAACTCAAGCAAAATTCGTAGTGGAAAATCAATATATGGATACTATAGTAGACTTTAATAAGTCGAAGGCAGGTATAGAAACCCAAACTGTGGGAGAAAACACAGTTGAAAAACTAGATGCTAAGAAAGCTTTAGCGTTTTTGAAACTAAAAATGAAGGGAGCAAGAAGATGAAGTTTTCTAAAGGAATTCACGCGATAGATTCACATACTATGGGAGAACCTACTAGAATAGTTGTAGGAGGTATTCCACAGATTAATGGGGAAACAATGGCTGACAAGAAAAAATATCTTGAAGATAACCTAGACTACGTTAGAACAGCTTTAATGCATGAGCCAAGAGGACATAATGATATGTTTGGTTCTATTATAACTAGCTCAAATAATAAAGAAGCTGATTTTGGAATTATATTTATGGATGGCGGCGGATACTTAAATATGTGCGGTCATGGTTCAATTGGAGCTGCCACTGTAGCAGTTGAAACAGGAATGGTAGAAATGGTAGAGCCTGTTACTAATATCAACATGGAAGCGCCTGCTGGACTTATAAGAGCTAAAGTTAAAGTTGAAAATGAAAAAGTAAAAGAAGTATCTATAACTAACGTTCCTTCGTTCTTATATATGGAAGATGCTAAATTAGAAGTGCCTTCTTTAAACAAGACTATTACATTTGATATTTCTTTTGGTGGAAGCTTCTTTGCTATTATAAATGCAAAAGAGCTAGGTGTTAAAGTAGAAACTAGCCAAGTTGATGTACTTAAAAAATTAGGTATAGAAATCAGAGATTTAATAAATGAAAAAATCAAAGTTCAACATCCAGAGTTAGAGCATATCAAAACTG
>Ga0334893_1001071_pt1 | contig 29180 bp, 28 predicted proteins | sample GraSluR3_MG_5_FD_207218 | JGI IMG/M metagenome (GOLD analysis project Ga0334893, IMG submission 207218) | Sludge microbial communities from methane-producing bioreactor in Wageningen University, Netherlands - Granular Sludge_09_05-R3 | ecosystem: Engineered > Bioreactor > Anaerobic >...
AACGACACTGCAGGTCTACGACCTGGCGGGGCGGGAGGTTGCCCGGGTGTTTCTCACGGAAGGTACCGGGTTCTGGGACGGAACCGGATCAACAGGAACCAGGCTCCCAGTTGGTGCCTACACCGTGGTGGGAGAACAGGGGATCTCCAAACGCCTCACCCTTCTTCAGGAGTAGCGAGCAGAAGGGGCACCCCTCAGGCTTCTCCTCAACCCCCGCTCCGTCACCAGCCTCCTATCCCAGTAGTCCCCCATCGCCAGAACCTTCTCGATCTCAAGCCTGGGAAGCTCCAACAAGGATAACCACTGAGTAACCCTGGCCCTGGACAAACCATGTCTTCTCGCCAGTTCAGCTCTGGAGATACCGTCGCGCTTCAGTTCCTCAGCAAGTTCAAGGGCAAAAACCATAGGATTGCGGAATGTCTTCCGGGGTTTCAGCTCAGATTCGATGGCTGGAAGGGTTCTGATGATTGTGAAATCAGGGGATGAGAGTTTCGAGAGGGTAGCGGAACGAGGCGCCAATTATCTGGCTCAACACCATTAAGGGGGGCACTCCCTGATTCCAAAACATTCTCATCTCAGATGAACGCAATTCTCTGTTGCTGTACCTTCAGATGTAACAAGCCGAATCAGATAACACCCTGAGGGCACAGGAGTATCAGGATTCCAGTCAACGGAGTGAAGCCCGGGAACGGCTTCCTCCGACAGAAGACTCTGTACAAGCCTCCCCGAGAGATCGTAAACCTCAAGGTTCACTTGTGAAGGCTGGGACAGGCTGAAACTTACGGAAAGACTCCCGCTGAACGGGTTCGGGGTTGCTTCAAGTGTAATGCCTGGAATGACGTCTCCACCCTCTATGCCGGTCTCGGGTGCATATCTCACAAGGTAACCGGTACCGGTCCAGGTCCCTCCGGTTATGTAGCCCCCCTCGGGGAGTTGAACACAGGAATAGAAGAAGTTGTGGTGGCTCACAGTATTGTTGAAGTTCCACAGTTCATTCCCATCAGCATCGAATCGGACAAGCCAGCCCTCCCTGTAGTCCAGGGTGTTCCCTCCGGAACCGCCTTCGTCCCAGGGGCCACCGAAGTACCCGTCCCAGCCGGAGAAGACATATCCCCCGTCCATGGTTTGCCTGATGCAGTGGCCTTCGTTCTCATCGTTCGGGTTGGCCTCGATACTGTGCCTCCACATGATCTCACCGTACTGATCAGTGTGCGAGATGCTGGGAAATGTCTTTGTGACGAAGATGAATCCACTGTCCGATGCAAGGCACATGTCCCCGGGAAAGATGTAGTTCAGTTCAGGGTAGTCGGTGCCTCGAATGTAGTTGCCCTCAAGATCGTAGAAGAGAAGATGGGGGCCCTGTGTTGCCAGCGTATCATCGGTGCCTCTCGTAAACACAACTATCTCGCCATTCTTGAACAAGATGGTTTTCCCGTAGTTCTCAATTGAGGCTCCCCACTCTCTTGTCCAGAGCGTGTCGCCATACGCGTCTGTCCGGAGTATCCATGCCAGACCGGCCCACTGCCCGGTGCCATGCACCCGTCCGCACACTGCGAATCCCCCGTCGGGAAGGCAGGTGATGCCGTAGCCTTCCTCACGGGTATCAGGGTAGTCGTACACCTTCGTCCACTCGATTGCTCCTCCGGATGATATCTGCATGATGAAAAGGGAATACGTATCATCAGAAGTAACTACGCTTCTTCCGGTTATGACAAAAGAGCCATCCGAAAGAACGGCACCGTCATTGCCTTTACCAACGTACCACGGCTGCTCTACCGCCCACAGGGAGTTCCCCTCCTGGTCAATCAAGAAAGCGCAGTAATAGTCCTGAATGGGAGCAGTCCAGTCGTAGGCACTCCCGGTAATAAATAGATCACCAGAGTCCGTCAGTTCTATATCTCTGAATTCACATCCATCATGATCGGAATAGTACCACTTCTCCCAGAGCTTGGCAGGCGGGTCCATGGCAAGGACGAGGCTGCTCAGAGGAGGTAGGATCAACAGAACAAGAAACACCGCTTTCATTCCAGACTCCTACTCCGTAAGCCTCACCCAGCCGATGCGAACATTGGAGCTCAGATTGCCCGAACCGGCCGATAACTCCAACCAGAGCTTCTTCACCATACCCGTCCAGTCGTTGCTCAAAACGGCAAGGTCAAAAGGCCCGACATCTCTCGCAAACATTGTCAGGTTCTGTCCTGTATCAACCCGGCAGTGCCGCTCATGGTTGTCTATCCAATGCACTTCAATGTCTACTGTAACGCTCGACCTGCCGGCAAGGCTCAGGTTGTGGAACATGTCGGCGTCTATGTACTGGGATGATCCCGTTCCGGTATTCAGGTACAGACGGTTCGTTTGGGTTGGATTCGAAAGAACTCCCTCGAACATCCCTGTAATGGAATCAGTGTACGCAGTCCAACAGCCCGTCAGGCTGTCTATATCATTCGTGAACCAGGCTGGGCCTGTTGCTTCCGTCATGTCCCAGGGATTGTCCAAAACCTCTGTGGCATAATCTCTGGGATCGACAAGGTGGACAAGGGTCGCCGTGTTGTCGAATGGGTCAGGCTCTCCCACCCAGGTCTGCGCCGATACCCGAAGAACATGAACGCCAATGTCGGTGCTGTCGGGAGTCCAGGTGAAGCTCACCTCCTCCATGTCGGGGGTGTAGCAGTTCGATGTGGAAAGCCCTCCGAAGCTTATCACATCGACATCCAGTGTGTCGTCAGCAGTCCCGTCAACAAGGAACACCCTGATGTTGCTCCTGGGTTCTGTTCCCATGTTGTAGAACCGGGCAAGGATCTCAACCGTCTCACCGGGTGTGCTCCTCATCTCAAGCAGCGTGTCCCCCCCGGCGGGAAGGATCACGCTCAGGTCGGGATCGGTTATCCTCACATCGGCATAGAGCCCCTCTTCATCATCGAACATCTGCAGCAGCCTTGCTTCACCGGCATCCAGTGTATCCCTGAACGCATAGACTTCCCGGGCGATCATCACGCCTTCTACAAGGAACCGCCTGTCGTGATCCAGAGCGTATTCGCTGAAGGGGGTTCCCGGGGGAAAGTCCCCTGCATCAACAGTGATCTCGAAGGGATTGCCGTCGGCCCTGCAGAAGCGGTTCACATAGAACAGGTAACAGTCTGTTCCCGTGCTGTCGGTGAACACCCTGATGTGCGGTTGCGCGAAGTAGTGCTCCGGGATGAAGTGTTGATCGAAAACGATTTCCGCATCATCGTAGCGGCCGCCGTCAAACCACCACCATAACCCCGAGAGCTCGGGGGCAATCCGGGCTATCCCTCCGAATGTCTCCCTTGTGCCGTTCCAGAGCCTGCCGTAGGCTGAGAACTTCCATTCAAGGTAGTCTTCTAGGGCCTTTGCACCGGTTGTGGCTGGTCTTGAAGGCAGTGAGTACAGCGGATCGAACTGGCTGCCGTCCGCCGCCGTCCATGGCGGAATGGAATCGGGCGGGGCATAGAAGTAATCACCGGTCGGTCTCTCCCTGTAAACCCAGTCCTCGTAGGGTGCATCGAAGGGGATCAGGTCCTCGTCGAGAAGACCGGTGTCGTGGTGAGTAAGAGTGTTGCCATCCCATCCGCAATAGCTTCTGATGCTGTAGGGGAACACACCCTTTGCTCCTCTAAGCAACCCGATGTTGCACAGCATTCGGAACTCGGCTGGGGAGGGAATGCGGTAGTTATAGGGGCCATACTGGATGACTGTGTCGGGCGGTTCTCCACCGCTGATTGACCAGATCGCGGTCCCGCCAGTTCTCCCAAAGGCCTGTGGGTGGTAGTGGATCGGGAACGGGCCGTCAGGATCAGTGGCTGCGGGTATGAATGTGGAGTCCATCAGGAGTTCGTAGTGCTCGAGCATCCAGAGATCTGTAGCACTGCCGAGAACGGTTATGGAATCCGCTGTAACTGTTTGCCAGTGATAGCCTGCCAGTCTGACTGGATAGGTGTTCAGATCCAGCCGTTCCGGGAAGTTGTCGAGCAGGACATATGGCGGATCAGGCTCGTACTGCATGTACCAGGTGTTGAAGTATGACCTCACGGAGTTCGCCTGAGTGTGGGAAGTGCCAAGGAAGATACCGCTGTAATCCGTCCACTCCAGGCTGTCTATCGTATGCAGAGTCCCGAAGCAGATGGAAACCGTTGGACCACCTTCAGAGTACAGAGAATCCGACTTCCACTTGGCCCATGAGAACACTCCGGTCGGGTCAACCTCGGTCAGAAGGGTGTCCTGGGTGAACACGCTGGGGAAGTAGTCATCAAGGGATGATGTATCGCTAAGCATGTAGGCCAGTTGCCACGAGGATGCTTCGTTGAAGATGTCGTAGTACCAGATGCAGTCATGCCCCTGTGTGTGACTGAAAAGATCCGTGCACCGACCCTGGATGTTCGCAATCATCGAGGTTGCGCCAAGCGTGCTGTCTATGCTTTGATAATCCGCATCCGGATGCATGAAGGCGGAACCGCTCTGGATTCCCATCGGGGAATACCTTGCCCAGCGGTTGACCGGGTCGTTGTTCAGGGCTTGAAGCTCCGACGGGGCGAGGACAACTACGGCTCGCACGCTGTCTGCCAGTCCCAGTGCGGCACTCTGGCATCCTGCCGCCCAGCCCTCGAGCCACACGCCGTCGAAGTTATGCCAAAGCAGCCTGAGAATGGCTTCCATGGTGAGATCCAGGGAAGTATCACCCTGACCGGTCTTCATGGCAATGACAGGAATGGTGTTGGGGGCGGGAGAGTCCGAACCTGCTGACGAAAACAGCGTCAAGCTTGTCAGCAGAAACAGAGAAACTGCATTCCGGTAAGACAAGGTGCGTTTCCTCCCATGGACAACAAAGCGTTCTCCACCTGTATATTGACAACCCGTTGTTTTGTCAATAGAGGTAAAACCCTGCGTTTTTTACACATCGCCTGTGTTGCGGGGATTTCTCAGCCCCCTCTCCGTCACCAGCCTTCGGTCCCAGTTGTCCCCCAGGGCCTCGATCTCCAGCAGCAAATCCCTGGGAAGGTTGAGGAGGTTCAGCTTCTGGGTAACCCGGGCCCGGGAGCAACCGAATCTCCTGGCAAGGTCAGCCTTGGTCACTTCCTCCAACTCCATGGATAGAGCCATTTCCCTGGACTGGATGACCGGATTCCTGAAAACCTTGTGTTTTCTACGTTTTACAGGCTGTTTATGATTTGTATCATACCAGAGAATGGTTTGGTGGGCGACACGCTCGAGGCGCCAAGCATTTTCGAGCGTGTCTCCCAGTAATCTTTCGGTTCCCGTTGTGCTCTCCATACTCTCCAAATGCTCGCCTGTTATCATTTCCGATGCACAGCCCGGTTTTCAAGTTCCAGTTGCTCTCAAGAGAATAGATATCGACTCATCGGTGCTTCATTCCGATGGCTGAGTAAAAAACAGAATGTTTCCACATTTCGCGAGAAAGGTGAACAGCAACAGCGAAGCATCCTGAAACACTCACGGCTGTGGGTTAGATAGGTGTGATTCCTACCTCACCAAAACCACCTTCGCCGTGGCGTAATCCGAACCGCGGGTAAGCCGGATAAAGTAGACCCCCGGATGCAGGTTCGCTCCGTCGAAAACTGCGGTGTGGTTCCCGGCTGGCAGTCTCTGGTTCAAAGGAGTGTCAACAAGCCTCCCTGACAGGTCGAACACGTCCAGGCATACGGGTCCCGGGGTGGGGAGGAAGATCGAGATTGCGGTGCTGGCCGCGAAAGGGTTTGGGGCGACGGATTGGATCAGGATGAAGCTCCCGGTCGGTTCTTCATCTTCAACCCCGGTACTGATGGCTCTGAGGCCAAGACTGTGGACCCCTCCCGAAATCGCTACGAAACCATTGTTCGGTGAAGGAACATTACACTGGCCGTAAAAATTCCACCCCCACGCAAGAATTGAGCCGTCTTCCTTAACTGCAAGGCTATGAATCCACCCTGCCGCAACCGCCACGAAACCGCTGTTCGGTGAAGGAACATCGCACTGACCCCGGTCGTTCAACCCCCAAGCTGAAATTGAGCCGTCTTCTCTCAGTCCGAGGCTGTGGAAGTATCCCCCACTCACCGCGACGAAACCCTCGTTCGGAGAAGGTACATCGCACTGACCATGGGCGTTGTGCCCCCAGGCCACGATGGAGCCGTCTGTCTTCAGCCCGAGGCTGTGGTAGCATCCCCCCGCAACCGCTGCAAAACCCTCGTTCGGGGAGGGAACTTCGCACTGGCCGTTGTTGTTCCTCCCCCAAGCCACGATGGAGCCATCTAACTTCAAACCGAGGCTATGCCACCTTCCCCCGGCAATCGCCGCAAACCCGTTGTTCGGAAAAGGCACAGCGCACTGGCCGTAATAGTTGTGCCCCCATGCTTTGATGGAGCCGTCTGCCTTCAGGCCGAGGCTGTGGTGGTATCCCACCGCAACCGCGACGAATGCCCCGGTATCAGGAACATCGCACTGGCCGTTTTCGTTGTTCCCCCACGCCAGGATGACGCCGTCTTCCTTCAGCCCGAGGCTGTGCAAGCCTTCCCCCGCTATCGCCAGGAAACCCATGTTCGGAGAAGGCACTTCACACTGGCCGTATTCGTTGTTTCCCCAGGCCTCGATCTCGCCATTCCATTGTGCCAGCCCTTCATCCGAAGAAGCCAGCAGAGCCATAGTAAAGAGCAGAAACACCGGCCTGAAAGGATTTCTCATCGCACTCTCCCTTCGGAAGCCATCTGTCTTGAGCTTAGATGACCTAAGTGCTCTGCTGTCCATACGTTTCGCCGTGTCGACGCCGTAAGATAAAGTTAGATTCATATGGTGACAACATCAGTTTCCTACAGCTGTCTATCTTTGACTGTTGATGGGACACCAGTTTCCTCCGATGTGTTTGCGGCGTGAAAGTCCACCCCACTGTGAAACAGCTTCAGTTCATAATCAGCATTTGGTTGCCATAGCCCTTGCAGATACACTGGTGAAATCGGAGCCGCCTCGGCTTCGGAGCAGCGTTCCTGCCTCAGCGAAACTCTCCTGTAAAAGGGCACCCGGGATGCCCTGACGCCGGTCTGAACATGGAGCAGGTCAGGGGCATTTTCGAGGACTCCATCAACAACTGGTCTCAGGCTGGCGGTTCCTCCATGGCCATCACCGTTGTGGCCGGGGAAAGGTTGGATTCCTCTGCTTCTGATACCCTGATTCCAGCGTGGAAGCGTTTGCCCTTGGCGGCGCCACCCTCACAACCGCCCGGTGAACGACGAAAGCTGCCCGGTCGTGAGGCCCCTTGACCTTGATGCTATGAGTCAGCCAACCGGCACACACACGCCGACCCCTCGCACCGGCTCTCCGTGGGATTGACATACCACACTCCGCTATACAGTTATAACTTTGTCGCGTAACGAAGGGGGTTGATCATGAACAGGTTTTCAGGAGCTGCATGCATGGTTCTGCTGCCAGTCCTTATCTCGACTCCGGGAATCGCCTTTTACAGCGGAGAAGTGGTGGCCTGGGGCAGAAACAACTGGGCACAGTGCAATGTGCCCGAGCCGAACGGCGGCTTTGTTGAAGTTGCGGCGGGCCAGGCCCACAGCCTCGGTCTCAGGGCGGACGGCTCCATAGTTGCATGGGGAAGGAACGACTTCGGTCAGTGCAACGTGCCCGCACCCAACACAGGCTTTGTGGCAGTGGCGGCAGGGATGTTCCATAGCATCGGCCTCAGAGAGACCGGCGTGATAGTTGCCTGGGGCGACAACGGCTACGGTCAGTGCAATGTGCCTTACCCCAACAACGGGTACACGGCTGTTGCTGCGGGCTGGAGTCACACCCTGGGCCTCAAGGCCGACGGCTCTGTCGTTGGCTGGGGAGAGAACTATTACGGTCAGTGCACGGCTCCCGCACCCAATCTGGGTTTTGTTTCAGTGACCGCTGGGTACGACCACGGCGCCGGGCTCAAGGCAGACGGGACAATCGTTGCCTGGGGCAGGAACGAGTACGGCCAGTGCAACATCGCCGCGCCCAACCAAGGGTACATCGCGGTCGAAGCCGGCGCGCAGCATTCTCTTGGGCTCCGCGACGACGGTTCGGTGGCGGCCTGGGGCAGGAACGATTCCGGCCAATGCAACGTAACGGTTCCCAACGTGGACTTCGTGGATATCGCTGGCGGAAGCTGGCACAGTCTTGGGCTGAAGTCGTTCGGTTCCATAGTGGTCTGGGGCAGCAACGTCTACAACATGCACACCGTTCCCTCGCCGAACGAGGGGTTCGTTAGACTTGCAGGGGGTGAGTACCACTGTCTCGGAGTGAAGGGATTCACCTCAATTGAGAATGAGGCCTTTACGGAGCTCCATCCCGCTGCCCTGTCCATCAACGGGATATCTCCGAGCCCGGTCCGTTCGACGGCAACCGTGGCTTACAGCTCTCCCGGAGTGTCCTCTCTCAGGCTGGAGGTTTATGACATCACCGGTCGTCTGGTCGATGGAAAAGAACTGGGGGAATCCCCGGAAGGGGAACACCTCATCATGTGGGACGGCAGTGGATCGAGCGGTTACGACCTCGCTTCCGGGATCTACATCCTCAGCATCAGCGGACAGGGTCAGCAGGCATCCGCCAGAATGGTGCTTCTCAGATAGCTCGGAACCCGGATGCACTCCACTATCTCTCCGATTGTTTCGCAGGGTTGCTTCGGCTTTCCAGCATCAAGAGAACTGCACACTTTCTTCAGTGTCATGAGAGTCTCTCTCTTAAGCTACTCTCAGTCAACAGCCTCCGCTCACAGTAGTCCCCCATTGACTTGATCTCCAGCAGAAAATCATGGAAAGGTTCATTAGGTTCAACTCCTGGGTAACCCTGGCACGAGAGCAACCGTATCTTCCTGGCAGTGAATGGTTTGGTGGGCGGCACGAAGCGCTGTTTTCCCGGAGCTAAACCCGGGTTGTCTGCAGTCCGGCATTCCCTGCGGCCTTGAGTTGATTGGTATCCGATGTGACGAAAAGATCTGCATGACAACGAAGTGCGCACGCAATATGGAGAGCATCCATTGCCCGAACGGGATTGGTCTCCATAATCGCAATGGCGTCTGTGACAACTTCCGGGAGGATGTTGACAATTGCTACATCTGCAACTTCATCTGCAAGAACATGTTTCGCCACCTGATACATTTCGGGAGATAGATTGCCCTCTCGCTGTCTCCTGTTCAGGGCGGATATGATCTCGGGGACACACAGTATTGATAGAGCAAGCTCTGAGGCTTTTGCGCAGAGTGCTTCAACTGCATCACTTCCATCTTCATCAACAAAGCGTTTCGCAAAAGCGGAGGAATCAAAGAATATCTTCATCGGAACGATCATCAAGAATGGCAGAAGCCAGCCTGGTACCGTTGACGGATAACCGCAGAGCAGGTTTCTTCCAGGCGGGAGATGCTTGAAGAGGTGACACCGGAGACACTTCCGCAATTGGCCTTCCATGTCTGAAAACAACCAGCACACTACCATTCTCAACATCGGAGAAGAAGCTGGATGCGTTCTTCCTGAACTCAGTGAAGTTGACTGTTTTCATCAGATGCCTCCTTCTGTACAGTATTGTACATTCTTATGCTCAGTTTGTCAACGCGCTTCTCACCATGTATCTCAACCGCAGCTCCGTCACCAGCCTCCTCTCCCAGTAGCCCCCATCGGCTTGATCTCCAGCAGCAAATCATGGGAAGGTTCAGAAGACTCAACTTCTGGGCCTCTCGGGTGCGGCAGCAACGGTTCTTCCTTGCAAGGTCAGCCCTGCTTTACCTTCCCAACTCCATGGCGAGCGCCATTTCCCTGGCCTGATGATCGGATCCCGGTAATCCTGCTTTTGCTGCGTTTCAAGGCTGTTTATGTTTCACATCCAACCCGAGAAAGGCATGGTGGGCGGCGCACTCGAGGCGGCGTATCGGCTTCACCCTGATGCCCGTGAGGGCGGCGGGGTGACCCGGTGCCGCAGATTCTTGACTCAAGTCGCTAATCGCCTATACTCATTCCGAACATGGTGATGTTTCCGGTGGGGCTTTACCGGAATGGTACGTTGCATTTGAAGGTGCCTCCGGTTCACCGAACGACGAGGAGAAACATGCGTACCTGGCTTCTGATACTTCTGTCACCTGTGGCGGCGGCGGCTTTGACGATAACAGAGGGAGATTTCAATTACTCCCCAGGAATAACCGGTTCCTTCTACTACCTTACTGATGGCACTTGGTCAGGTTGGGACGGCAGTGTGAGTTCCTGGGACTTCTCGGGCATCAGCAGTTCCGAATACTCGGGATTCGATGTGATGGAGAAATCCGACTCGCCCCATGGGGGAAGCTTCGGCAGCGCCGATTACGCGGAACGGGTGGTGCAGGCCGATGTGGGAACGGTCTGGTTCTACTCATCCCTGAGTGGTAACTATCTTCAACACGGCGCAACTCTGCCCTGGCTCTCATACCAGTACAAAGTCACCTATTCGCCAGTCACAACCTACCTGGACTTTCCGCTCAGCCTGGGCAAGAGCTGGAGCTACGAGTTCACCTATGACTTCTGGGTGGGGTTCATTCATGTCATAGTGAACGAAAGCCATTCGAAGGAGATAGTGGGATCGGGAATCATCAGGGTTCCGGCTTCCGGCGGAAACTGGTGGCCGTGCCTGGTGCTCAGAGACCATGCGATTATCTCCGACAACTGGGGTGTGACCAACAAGAACGTGTGGATATACAGCTGGCTGGTCCCCAACGGTTTCATCGGGCAGAGCGGCGTGGCCTCCATCGAGAGCGCTGACGGAGCGGGGCCGGGATTCACGAGTTACTCTACAAGGTATGTCCTGGCAAGTTCCAACATCAGCCCGGACCCCTGGAGCGCCATGAACAGCACAACATGGGGACGAATAAAATCCCTGACAGATTAGCATAGTCAGTTCAACGCCATCCCGAGGAGGAACATGGTCGGTCAGATAATCCTTGCAGCGATGGTTCTCGCCTCACCTGTTTCTGATGCACACGGTCACGGTGGTCTGGCCTTCGGTCTGGAGATAGGGGGCTCGCTGTCAGTCGGCGAGTTGCTGCCTATCGAATTCAAACCCTCGCCCGACGCCGAATGGGGGATTATTGTCCCTGTGCCGCTCTATCCGGGAAACGGTCTGGATGTTGGCGCCTTCATCGAATACCGCCCCACGGACCGGATGGGTGTCAGGGCGGGCTGGGGAACCCAGATCCCCATGCAGCCCATGGCGGCACTGCCAAGTTACATCAAGGATGTGACGGGAGCCTTCAATCGTTTCGGCCTGGACTTCTTCGGATATGTCGGAGAGGGAAGGATATCCGGTGATGTTGGATTGGGCGTCTTCTTCTCCATGGCGAGTTACGAGTTTCTCTTCAATGATTTCACTACCCAGGAAGAGGACTGGGAGACAATAACCGGAGAAACCTGGACGGCGGGGATCACCCCCCAGATGGGTATGGACCTGTTCCTGACGGAAGATATCGCCATCGGCGGCCGGGTTCTGGCGCCGATCTCACTTGTCTCGGACGACGGCAAGGATGACACGGCTGACGAGGGCTTCGGCAACTACTCCGGAGGGATCCAGCTGCGTCTGCACTTCAAACGCTTTCTCTGATATGGACCTGATGTGAACCCTGCAGTGAACCCAATCCGCTGTGTCACAGGCCCGACTGCATTTCATGCCGGCTCGACACCATAAAAGATGGCACTCCCTCTGCCCCGGACACACGGTGATTTGACACACAATCTTCGGTTCTCGAAGTCCTGAGGCTATCGGCCCTTCTGAAAGCCATCTTCATCTTGTTGTGGAATCACTCCGCAGCCAAAGAGGATCTGGTTGTCACCTTACCAGAACGACTCTCGCTGAAGCCTGTTGATCGGCGCTGCATATCCTGATGAAGTAGACTCCGGAGGTGAGCTCCCGCCCCGTGGAATCTCTGCCGTCCCAGGTGAAGGCGTGATTGCCTGCCGGGGAGTTGCCGAGGTTCTGGGTTCTTACCAGGCGTCCGGTGGTGGTGAACATCTCAAGAGTAACGGTGGAAAGACCCGGAGACTGAAAGATTACGGTAGTATGGGAATCGAAAGGGTTGGGTGAAACACTGTGGATGTTCAGGGCTCTGGGAGCGATAGTTGCATGGCCTTCATCTTCTGAAGAAGTGAAGATCTCCCTCAGCCCTATGCTGTGGTAGCCTCCGGCTGCAAACGCCACATAACTCCCGTTATCGGGAACATTGCACTGCTTGTAGTAGTTGTCCCCCCACGCCACGATGGAGCCGTCTGCCTTAAGCCCCAGGCTGTGGTAGTGCCCCCCGGCAACAGATACGAAACCTTCATTCGGAGAAGGAACAGCGCACTGGCCGTAGCCATTGTACCCCCAAGCCAAGATGGAGCCGTCCGCCTTCAGGCCCAGGCTGTGTGAACATCCCCCCGTGACTGCAACGAAACCTTCATTCGGAGAAGGAACATTGCACTGACCATGGTTGTTCATCCCCCATGCTACGATGGAGCCATCTTCTCTAAGCCCCAGGCTGTGACACTCTCCCCCCGCAATCCCCACGAAACCGCTGTTCGGATAAGGAACATTGCACTGGCCGAACTGATTGTATCCCCAAGCCACGATGGAGCCGTCCGCCTTCAAACCGAGGCTGTGATAGTACCCCCCAGCAACCGCAACGAAACCGCTGTTCGGAGAAGGAACATTGCATTGGCCCGCTGCGTTCCAACCCCATGCCAGAATTGACCCATCTGCCTTAAGCCCGAGGCTGTGGCTAGCTCCCAAAGCAACCGCAGCAAAACCTTCGTTGGGCTCGGGAATGTTGCATTGCCCCCAATTGTTGAACCCCCACACCACAATCGAGCCGTTTTCCTTCAGCCCGATGCTGTGATGAAAACCACCCGCAACCTCTACGAAGCCTTCATTCGGAGAAGGAACGTCGCACTGGCCTTCCGAATTGTCCCCCCATGCCAGAATCTCACCATTCCACCGCGCCAAACCGGCCCCTGAAGCAACCAGAAGAAGCAGGGGAACAAGCGATACCGAACAGAAGGTTTTTTTCACAAAACCACCTTTGGGTTTTTATCAACTCCTTTGATAAGATGTCAATAATTGCTTACCAGGTCAATCTTCATAAAGGCCGAAGGAACGCAGCGCATCATTCAAGATGCCATGTCTGAATCCAACTGTCACCCCTGTCTACATAGGGGGGCCAGCTCACTCGACCATGAGCAATGCACGCTTGCACTGTCCGGTGCAAGGAGCGATCAGACAACTGCTCCCAGGGATTGGCAGTGAAGCGGGTCATTCACATACACGCGTGCGGCGGATTCCGGGAGCAGGATCGAATCCGGACTCCCTTCGGGCTTCGTCCCGGTTCGGTGGTTCAAGTGACGCGACCGCAATCCTCTTCTTCAGCCCGGAGGGCCAGACCATCGTAGCCAGGGACTACATTCCGGTTCGATAGAAACCAAGGTGATGCAGGAAGCCTGTGCGCTTGCGCACGGGCTTTCTTGACCCAGGGCGGGAATCAATCTATCGTCCCTTTTCGCATTGGAGGCATCAAGATGGAACCCGACCTCTTTCTGGACGGCGCCCGGGGGTTTCTGGAAGGAAGGGGCTTCCTGATCACCAATCCGGAACCGGGGAAAGACCTCTCCTACATCGAGGCGGACCTGTACGCCCTCAAACGGGGAAGAAGCTTCGGGGTCTTCTTTCCTTACGAAGACCATCTGTTCTTTCATGTTCTCTCGGGCGCATCCGGTCTGAGCCGGGCGAATGTTGAGAACCTGCATGAAAAGGCCCGGAAACATGTGAACGGCCTGTTCAGGGTGCCCCGATCCATCCGCTACAAGGTACCCAACATAGTTACCGTTGGCGTTTCCAGGGAATCCTTTCCCATGGAACTGACGGATTACACCCTCGCCCTGGGAAGAGACATCGTGGGCGGGGAGATCCACGCGGTGCTCCTGGTGGACCTTTCGAAGATGATACTGGTCTCCCGGGGACTTCAGACCACTCGAACGCCGGGCGCTTCCGTAACCTTTCGTAACGTGACCCCGGAGAATCGAGCCCAGATCCTTCTCCATGACCTGCTGGATTCCCTCCGGCCCTGAAGAGCCGCACGAAAACCAGGGCTGCGATTCAAAACAGCTGTTCGGAGATGGGGCATTGCGGCCGTTCAGGCCCCACGCGGGAATGGAGCCTTCTGAGTAACCGCGGGAGGTGATTCGTTTCCGGCGCTGTCACTGAAAAAAGAGCCGGATGGAAGGTCTCCAGTAGCGCAACTGAACGAAGGCCCTCAACGGCAATCAAACGATTCTGAAACCATCAGGGGGAAAGCTATGGTTTTTTCTTGTCCTCGTACATCAGCATGTCCGCCCTTGAAAGGACATCTTCGATCGAGATGTCGCTTCCGGGGCGCCATGTGTCCGCCCCTATGGATATGGTTACTGCACGGCCGACAAGAGCTTCGATTTCCGGGCACCCGGATACCTGCGACCTTATCCTCCGGACTACCTGACCTGTATCCTCGCCGTTCTCCGGGAGTACAACCACGAACTCGTCTCCGCCATAGCGTATAATGCTGTCGCTGGATCTCAATACTTCGGTGAGTTTCGAGGCAACCGCACGCAGAACCTCGTCGCCCATCTTGTGGCCGCAACTGTCGTTGACCTCCTTGAAATCGTCAATATCAATCATGATGAGGCCAACAGTATGCCTGTACCTGCTTGACCGCTCGACCTCCCTTCTTATCAGGTGGTCGAAATAGGTTCTGTTGTGAAGGCCGGTGAGCGGGTCGTGCAGCGCCTGGTCCTTAAGCTCCTCGTTCAGCCTGATACGGTTGATTGCTTCCGATGCGTGGCCGAGCAGCAGTTCAAGGAGGCTTACCTGTTCGCTCGCTATCTCGTCACCTCCCACACCGAATCCGGAGAAGACACCGTACGCACCGATCGGAGAGGCAACAAGATGGGTGTACCTGACCCCCTCCCTTTGGCAGTACAGACTGTCCTCCGGGTCGGCTGCTGCAACTGTCAGTGTTCTCTGGCGCATGAATGCCCTGCCAGCCAGTCCATCGCCGGGATGGAAGTCATCAAGAGAAGGTTCCAGGTCGGGCTCGGAAAATGATACCGGAACCAGCCTGTCCTTCCTTACCGACGAGATGAAGCATGCGGGGAAGCCCAGTATGCTGCTGGCGCTGGAGATGGTGACGCTCCAGACCTCCTTCTCACTCGCGCATTTCTGAAGGTTCAGCGACACCCCGTGGAGTTTCTCGATACGCCATTTTGACCTGGCGAGGCTCTCATTGGCCCTCTTTCTCTCGGTTATATCCCTGTAGATGCCGTAGAAGCCGGTTACCTCACCTTCAACGGTAATGGGTGACGCCAGTACGGACACATCGATCAGTGTTCCGTCTGCCCGGCGACGTACCGTCTCCAGATGTCGTTCGCTTCCTGAGACAACTGTCGAGGTGACATCCATCGCCTCTTTCTCCAGTTCCCCCTTCGGGGCAATGAGATCGTCAATACATTTTCCGAGGATCTCTTCCTCTCCATAACCGAAAAGCCTCTTGAACTCCCGGTTCACTCTCTTCACGATCCCCATTCTGTCCACAAGAGCAATTCCTTCACAAAGGCTGTTGAAGAGGTTCTCGAGATGGGCCCTCTCTGAATCCAGGGCTTTTCGGAGTTCTTCATGTTCGGCAGAGGGTAGTACGGCGGGCTTTGAATCATTCTTTGAAAGCATGTGCACCCCTTCTCTCAGTTACGGAAAACATAATCAAGGAATGATTCGACCACTCATCGCCGGTAAAAGGAGGCAGACTCTGAGCATCATCTGTGGGATTGCCGCATCGGCAATTGACCAGCCCGCTGGGAGCGAAGATTCACCGAACGCTTCGGTAAGCCCGTCCACTTCCCGGGGGCGGAAAGCCGGTCTTCCGGCAGGAAAATGGATTTTGAAGAAAGGCTGTTTCATTGCGGCCGGGATACATGTGGAACTGCTATCTGGTTCTGCCTGCTTCGACGGGAACCAGTGCGGTTCTGCCTTCCAGCATCAGTTCTACGGTGTTGTCATCGCGAAGATGCTCCGGACCAAGAGTGAGTTTGTCTATCTCCACCTGGGGATAGTTATGAACGATGATGGCGATCTGGTCCGCAGTGAGGTCGATGGTAACTTCACCATCCCTCGGGCAGTTGCGAATAATGATGGATACCTGATCCTCGTTGAGTTCGATGATGGTGCCTTGCCTGGTCTGCGCCGTGGAGATGCCTGTGCAGACAAAAAGCAGGATTGACATCAGTGCAAGCGTCTTTTTCATTTTGCTTCCTTCCCGAATGTTCGACCCAGCCGCTTGATGTAGATAAATAAACTGCGTGCCATGGTCAAGGATCTCAATTTGACCAGAAGTTCTTCCGCTATTGTGGCAATCAACTCCAACATGACGGTTGTCGGTCGAAGACGGGCTGGTCAGAAACATGCGACCGAAAGAAAACGCCCGCAGGACAGGAAGAGCCTCTTTAAGCCTTTCGCGAAACCGCTACAACCTGCTTGAAGAGGTCAGCTGGTACTCGGAATGATATATGCTGCCAAAGATATCCTGATGATAAACGCGCTTCACCAGACCCACGCCGGCATGCAGAACCAGCTGTCGACGGAATAGGCGACAGGTTCGAGAAGCTGTCATCCATCTGGTATCTCAGGCAGATAGCCGCGCTCCACTATGCGCCCGGGAATCTTTCGCCCGAAGTCTGCTCACCATGGACCATGAAGGTTCTCATGCCCAGGACACGGGAAACCACTCGGAACAGCAGGATATCGGTCTCAATAATGATTCCCGAGCGCTCCGTATTCGAAGAGGCTCTTGAGCGGCTTGAGTACTGATTGCCAAAGCGCCGTTGCAGGGCCGGATAAACTGATTCCTCGAATATTCCAGCAAAGCCCATGGCAGCGCTTGAGGTGATTCATCGGGAAGTGGCGGTTATATTGCTGAAGGGGAGAAACTGAATGGGCAAAAGACGAAACCTGCTGGTTAGGGACACTGATACCGGAAGCCACCTTGAACTTCTGATGGTGATGGCCGTGGTGACCATTCTGGTCAGCAGAGCCTTTCTCGCCGCAGCGGGTTATCCCCGGATATCCCCGGGCAACCTGCACATAGCGCACATGCTCTGGGGCGGTTTGCTGATGTTCGCAGCCCTGGTGATGCTTGTCCGATACTGGAACCCCTCGGTGAGAAGGTTCGGGGCATTCCTTGGCGGTATCGGTTTTGGTCTGTTCATCGACGAACTGGGGAAATTCATCACCGAAGACAATGACTACTTCTACAAGCCGACCATTGCCCTTCTCTATGTGATGTTCATCATCATGTATTTCGGGTTCAGATCCCTGTCGGAAACCTCCGGTCTGTCTGAAAGGGAGATCGCGGTCAACGCCCACCTTCGCCATGACCTCGGCGACAAGCATGACACTTCCTCCAGGCTTCTCAGGCTGTACGACTCCCTCTCCCTGAAAGTCCGGGCGTTTCATGATACCGTGGTGGCGGCGAAAGGCATTGTCTCCCTGCTGATGATTCTGTTCGTGGTTCTGAATCTTGCCCAGCTTGGCGTTTTCTTCGGCATTACGGGTCCCGGCTGGCTTCCCGGCGGGGACACCTCGGGGATTTCGATCATCGGCAATGTGGCAAGCGGATTGATGGTGCTCGCCGGTCTCCTGGTGTTGCGCGCCAAACCTCTACGGGCATTTCTCTGGTTCAAGAGGTCGGTTCTTGTGAACATTTTCATCACGCAGATATTTGTCTTCTACCGATCACAGCTTACGGCGGTCTGGGGCCTTGCGGTGAACCTTGTTTTCTACGCGGCGATTTCCTATCACCTTCGCAAACTCTCTCAGCCCCCGGCCGAGCCGATCTCCCCCGCCGGTGAAGTATATTGAGCGGCAAGCAAACTGGAGGACCATGTATCTGGCGAGGGACACCATCAACTCCACCGGGGCGATCCTGGAAAGCATATCCGACGGCGTTTTTACAGTTGACCTGAACTGGCGGATAACCTTTTTCAACAGGGCCGCCGAGGGAATCACCGGAGTGCCCGCCGGAGAAGCCCTTGGAAGGCTTTGCTCCGATGTTTTCCGTTCCAGCATGTGTGAGGCTCACTGCGCCCTCCGGGAAACAATGAAAAGCGGAAAACCCGTTATAGGCAAATCGGGTTACATCATCAACGCCGAGGGAAATCGGATCCCCATCAGCACATCCACCGCGGTACTCCGCGACGAAAACGGCATGATTGCAGGGGGCGCAGAGACTTTCAGAGACCTTTCCGAAATAGAGGCTCTTCGTCTGGAGCTTGAAGGCAGGTTCAGGATAGGCGAAATAGTCAGCAGAAGCCCGGTCATGCAGAGGATTCTCGAAATACTTCCCGCGGTTGCCGCAAGCCCCGGGACGGTTCTTATCACCGGTGAGACAGGAACCGGCAAAGAACTGCTTGCCCGGACGATCCACTCTCTGAGTTCCCTTGCTTCCGGCCCCTTCGTGGCGGTGAACTGCGGCGCTCTACCGGATACGCTTCTGGAGAGTGAACTCTTCGGATTCAAGGCCGGGGCTTTTACCGGCGCATTGCGGGACAAGCCGGGAAGGTTCGCCCTTGCCAGGGGAGGCACCATCTTTCTTGACGAAATCGGCACAATCACACCGGCGCTTCAGATAAGGCTTCTCAGGGTGCTTCAGGAGAAGTGCTTCGACCCCCTGGGCTCCGTTGCTTCGGAGTCAACTGACGCCCGTATCATCACCGCCACAAACACCGACCTTTTCCGGAAAACCAGGGCCGGAGAGTTCCGCGAGGACTTGTACTACCGGGTTAACATCATACGAATCGAACTTCCACCCCTCCGCAACAGGATGGAAGACATCCCCCTTCTTGCCGAGCAGTTCGTGGAGCACTTCAACCGCCAATACGGCAAAGATCTCCAGGGCGTTTCATCAGAGGCGCTGTCCCTTCTCATGGCTTATTCCTGGCCCGGCAACATCCGTGAGCTGGAGAACGCCATCGAACGGGCCTTCGTTACCTGCAATCGGGGTTTCATCGGCATCGAGCATCTCCCCGGAGAGATCAGCGCTTCAACCCTTCTTTCTTCTTCAGATTCAGGCAGCCGCGGCGCCCACAGCATTCTCGAAACCAATCTGATAAGAACCGCCCTGGAAATGAACGGTTTCAACCGCACCGCCGCTGCGAGAGAACTGGGGATTCACCGTACCACCCTGCTGAGGCGGATGAAGAAACTGAAGATCAAGGGATAGCAAACCCGTATATGTAGCGATATTGCTATAGTTGTTTCCATGGTTGATGCATAAATGCGTCATACGATTTCTTCTCCATTTCCATATCTGTCATTCCAGCTTCCAGTTATCCCTTTCCAGGAACAGGCATTAAATGTGCTACTGCTTATCGGGGAAGGGAAACTGAAGCATGACAAGAACAGCCTTTGCCGTATGGGAGAACAGAATCGCTCCGGTCTTCGATGTTGCCGGAAGTGTATGCCTTGTGGATTCCGATGATACCGGGATAGTCGGCAGGGAAGAACACAGCCTTCCCGCAGGCTCACTTCAGGCCAGAACCGGGTTCCTGGCTGAACGGGGAGTGAGTTCCCTGGTATGCGGCGCCGTTTCGAGATCACTTCAGTGGATGATGGTTTCAAGGGGAATCAGTGTCGTACCGTTCATATCGGGAGAGCTTGATGAAGTTGTTTCGGCCTGGTTCTCCGGAGATTTCAAACCTGATGCTTTTCGCATGCCGGGTTGCGGTGGTTATCGAAGGGGCAGAAAGGGGCATGAGAACGGGATGTATCCCGGGCGGGGAAAGGGCGGAATCTGCGACCCCTCATTGCCATGGCCATACGACAGCTGCGCCTGCCCGGAGTGTGGTCACAGAGAACCCCGCGTTCAGGGTGTTCCATGCGCCTTGAGACAATGCCCGGAATGCGGCTGCGGGTTGATCCGTAAACATGAAAGGAGAAAATAGATGCCAGGACGAGATGGAACGGGCCCCATTGGAATGGGAGCCATGACCGGGCGGAGAATGGGTTTCTGTGCCGGAGGGTTTCAGGGCCCTGGAAGGGGTTTTGGAAGAATGCCGGGATGGAATCGGTTCATGCCCCCTCAGATTCCGGTTCTCGAACCCGAGAACGAAACCGGGGTTCTGAAAAGCCGGGCCGACGCCCTTCAGGCAGAGCTTGACTCCATCAGGAAACGCCTCTCCTCGATGGAGAAGGAAGCCGAAGAGTAGGTCCGGCAGGAGCGGGCCCCGGCTCCGGCCAGGGTCCGCTCCCCCGGCAAAGAAAGGAGAAGCTTTTGAAAATCGCTTTTACAACCAGCGGTGACTCCATGGAAGCCCCGCTCGAGCCCCGCTTCGGCCGGGCTGAGGGATTCCTGATATACGACACCAACGCGGAAACATTCGAGACCCACAGCAACCGCACCAATTTAAACGCCACCCAGGGTGCGGGAATTCAGGCGGCCCAGAAGCTGAGCACACTGGGTGTTGACTGCCTGGTAACCGGTCACTGCGGCCCGAAAGCCTTCGGGGTTTTGAACACGGCGGGAATACGGGTTTACACCAGCAGCCTTCCCACTGTTGCCGACGCCCTGAGGGCCATCACTGAAGGATCCCTCAAACCGTCTGCGGCAGCGGATGTGGATAGCCACTGGACATGAGAACTCGGGTTGACCATGCCGTGAAACGCGCCTGCAGGGTCTTGTGAAACTCGCGGTTGCTTCAGGCAAGGGAGGCACCGGCAAAACCACTGTGGCAGTGAACCTTGCGGCGGTTTTCGATGGTCCGGTTCAACTGGTGGACTGTGATGTCGAGGCGCCCAATGCCGGTCTGTTCCTCAAACCGGAAGCTCTCACGGAGGAGATCATCACGACGCCGGTTCCGGGAATCATTGAAAGCCTGTGCACCCGATGCGGTGAGTGTTCCCGGTTCTGCGGGTTCAGCGCAATAGCGTGCGTGGGATCAACTCCTCCCCTGCTCTTTCCGCAGATGTGCCACAGTTGCGGAGGCTGCGTAAAAGTGTGCCCGGAAGATGCAATCTTCGTTGACAAGCACAGAATAGGCACTGTGGGCGTGGGAAGAGCGGGGTCGATCACGCTGATTCAGGGAACCCTGGATGTTGGATCAACCATGGCGCCTCCGCTTATCAGCAGAGTGAAAGAAAGAATTGACCCCGGCCTGCCTGCGATTCTCGACGCTCCTCCCGGAACCTCCTGCCCTGTGATGGCCACCCTCAAAGGGGTTGACTACGCGATTCTTGTCACGGAACCCACTCCCTTCGGTCTGCACGACCTTCATCTGGCGGTGGAAACCCTTCGGGAACTGGGAACATCCTTTGGAGTTGTAGTGAACCGGTTGGGCATCGGCGACCACCGGGTGCACCGCTACTGCGAAGAACAGAACATTCCCGTGCTTCTTCAGATTCCCGATGACAGAAGAATCGCCGAAGCATGTTCCAGGGGCGAGTTGATAGTGAAAGCGCTGCCGGAATACCGGGGGCTCTTTCAGGAGCTGCTGAGGGAAGTGAGGAACCGTTGATCAGAGAGCTTGTTGTTGTGAGCGGCAAGGGGGGGACCGGAAAAACCAGCATCACCGCCTGCCTGGCGCTTCTTGCGAACAGGCCGGTGGTTGTGGCGGACTGTGATGTAGACGCGTCGGACCTGCACCTTCTCCTAACTCCGGACGAAAGGGAGCGGCACGATTTTCACAGCGGTCACCTGGCGGTGATCGCCGGGAATAAATGCATCGGTTGCGGACTGTGCCATGTCAACTGCGGCTTCGGCGCCGTGGGAAGAGTGGACTCCGCCACCGGCGACCCGGTTTTCTTCGTTGATCCCATGGCATGCCAGGGTTGCGGTGTATGCGTGAGGTTCTGCCCTGCGGGAGCGGTGGATTTTCCGGAACGGCACTGCGGGCACTGGATGGTTTCCGACACCCGGGCGGGTGTCATGGTCCATGCCAGGCTTGGGCCGGCCGGAGAGAACTCTGGAAAACTGGTCTCCACCGTGAGAAGAGAGGCGCGGCGCCTTGCCGCGGAAACCGGAAGTGACCTTGTCATAGCGGACGGCCCCCCGGGAACCGGTTGCCCCGTAATCGCGTCGATTACCGGAGCCACGATGGTTCTCGCGGTCACCGAGCCCACCGTATCCGGAGAACATGATCTGGAAAGGGTGCTGTCGCTGTCGGGACATTTCGGAATTCCCGCTGTGGTGTGTGTGAACAAATGGGATTTGAATCCGGAAATGGCGGAAAGAATCGAGAAGATGGCTTCGGGAATGAACGCTTTCCCCGCGGGACGAATCCGCTACGACCCGGAGTTCACCAGAGCACAGATGCTTGCGAAAACCGTGATTGATACAGAAGCCCCCGGTTCGGAAGACATTCGTTGCCTCTGGAAAGCACTTGACCTTTAGCATCGGAACATAAGGAAGGAGAAGGGAAAATGAGAATAGCCATTCCACTGGCGAATGGAAGGCTTTCCATGCATTTCGGTCACTGTGACGGTTTTGCCATGATGGATGTTGATACGGAGGGCAAGCGCATCCTCAAACGCGATGATCTGGATTCCCCGCCCCACCAGCCCGGGCTGCTGCCCGGCTGGCTCGCGGAACAGGGCGCATCCATGATTATTTCCGGGGGCATGGGATCGAGGGCTCAGGAGCTGTTCTCGAAACATGGCATCGGTGTTATTGTGGGCGCTCCCGCCGATTCCCCCGAGGCTGTTGTGGAAGCATTCCTCAACGGAACTCTGCGTTTGGGGGGCAATGCCTGCGACCACTGAAAAGCCGGAAAGCAGCTTCCACAGCAGGTGCCTTTTATGCGGAAACCTGAACCCGAAATCCCTCGGGTTGTCATTCACTGCCCTGGAAAACGGCGAGGTTGCCACCAGCTACCGGGCACCCGATGAGCTTCAGGGTTACGACGGCATTCTTCACGGGGGTATCATAGCCTCACTGCTGGACGCCGCCATGACTCACTGTCTGTTTCACCGGGGAGTAAGGGCGCTTACCGGCGATCTGCAGATCCGTTTCCTTCAGCCTGTACCCTGTGGAGTTCCCCTGGAACTCCGCGCCAGAGTCCTCTCCTCAAGACCACCACTCTACCGTCTGGAGTCGGAGCTGATTCTGAATGACGGAGTGGTCGCCAGGGCAAGGGCACGGTTCATGAATTACAAGCGCTGACAGACCGCTTCGGGTTGACGCTCGATCCCCTCCGGGGGTATATGAGAACACACCGGGGAGGATTGTATGTGGAAAAGGCTTCTTCCACCTGCGGTAATGATGATATCCGTTTGCGCCTTTGCTCAAAGACACTTCAGTACCACCGATGTACCGGTGATAATCGATCCTGACCATCAAGGCACAGAGGCCCTGTTTTACGAGAAGCTGGACGGGAACATGGTTCAGTGCGGGCTGTGCTTCAGAAACTGTGTAATTCCTCAGGGGCAAAGGGGTTACTGCAGGGTTCGCGAGAACAGGGAAGGCGTTCTGAACACCCTGGTTTACGGCCGGCCCTCATCCATTCAAATCGATCCGGTTGAAAAGGAACCCCAGCATCACTTCCTTCCGGGAACGGAAATCCTCTGCCTTGGAACCGCTGGCTGCAACTTCACATGCCTCCACTGCCACAACTGGCAGCTTTCCCAGTCCAGTCCCGGTGATCTCAGGGCGTATCATCTGCCTCCCGAGGCGGTGGTGCGGCTGGCGCTGGAGATGGGCATACCCTCAATCTCCTTCACATACAACGATCCGGTGGTTATGTACGAGTATCTGCTTCACACCGCTGCCCTTGCGCGGGAACATGGCCTTAGAACGATCTGGCACTCAAACGGTTCCATCAATCTGCCGCCGCTGAAAAGGCTTCTTGTTCATACCGACGCTGTAACCATAGACCTGAAGGGATTCAGCGACAGGGCGTACGCCAACTCCGACGCGGCTCTGGCCCCGGTTCTGGAAACCCTGCTTGTCATCAGGAACTCCGGGGTCTGGCTGGAGGTGGTGTACCTGATCATTCCATCAGTGAATGACAATCCTGAAGAGATCCGTGACATGTGCCGCTGGATCTTCGAAAACCTGGGACCCGATGTTCCCCTGCATTTCTCCCGTTTCTTTCCTTCATACCGCCTCACACACCTGTCCCCCACCCCGCTGGAGTCCCTGGAGGAGGCGTGCCGGATAGCCGGGGAGGAAGGCCTTCGCTTCGTCAGCATCGGAAACTGGCCCGGTCACCACAGAAACTCCACCCTTTGCCCGGAGTGCGGCAGCGTGATCATTCACCGTTCGCATTTTCATGTTCACAGCATCAGCCTCACGGGCGGACTGTGCGACCACTGCGGAGAAGCCATCCCGGGAGTATGGGAATAACGGTAAAACAGGTGTTCCGCCCGGCGGTGATCATCATGGGCGCCAGCGGTATAAGCGCCCAGGTATTCCTGCTCAGAGAACTTGTTAACACTTCCCTTGGCGGGGAGTTGGCCATTGGTGTAATTCTGGCCAACTGGCTTGTCATGGAGGGTATGGGAAGCCTTGTCGGAGCCGGGCTATCACGAAAAACAATCAACCCGGTCGGATGGACCGTGCTGCTTCAGACTCTCTTCGCCCTCTTCCTGCCGGCATCGCTTCTGCTATCCCGTGAGGCCGGGAGACTTTTCGGTGTTCCAGGAGGAAGCGCCATGGGGCTTGCCACGCTGGTTCCGGCTTCGGCGCTGGTGCTTCTGCCGGTGGCGCTGACCCACGGAATGCTGTTTCCCCTCTGGTGCCGGCTTGGCCGAACCATCGAATCCCGGAAAACATTGTCGCCGGGCCGGGTATACATTCTCGAGATTGCCGGCACCGCCGCGGGTGGCGCCGCACTGACTCTTCTGCTTGTATCAAGAGTTCTTCCGGAACAAGCCCTGATGATGGTGTCCCTGCTTAATCTGGCGGTTTCCCTTCCCATGCTTGCCGCGAAACCGGTTCCCAGGGCCCTCTACTCTCTGCTTCCGGCAATCCTGCTGCTTGCTCTTCTGTCGGGTGCAATGGTAACGCTCGGGGAAAACTCCCTTAGAAGAAGATGGCCCGGGCTTCGCTACCATCGGAACACGGTTCATGGCGCACTGACCGTCACGGAGAATCAAGGGCAGGTCACATTTCATCAGGATGGCCGGCCCCTTCTCACAACTCCCGGTGGAAACATGGTTTTTTCCGAAACCCTTGTTCATGTGGCCCTGCTTAATCATCCTGCCCCGGAAAGAGTTCTGGTGATTGCCGGTGGTCCCGGCGGAATTCTGGGAGAGGTACTGAAGCACAGCCCCCGATGGGTTGTATGGGCCGAGCTTGATACGGCGCTTCCAGAACTTGTCAGACGTTTTCCCACGGCGGAAACCGAATATGAGCTTGACAACCCGGCGGTTTCCGTGGTGAGTGCCGACGGCAGACGGTTTCTGGAGCAGACCCGGGAGAGTTTCGACGCGGTGATTCTGGGAACCGGCATGCCCGAAGACCTTCAGACCAACAGGCTTTACACTCAGGAGTTCTTCGAACTGGCAATGAGCCGCCTGAAGCCCTACGGAGTGCTTGCCTTCACGCTTCCGGGCTCACCCGCCTACATTCCGGAAGAGCTGGCGTATCTGAACGCCCTGGTGGAAAACGCCCTGGACAGGGCTTCTTCGGAGTACACTGTGATTCCAGGCGAGTTCAACCTTTTCATTGCCTTCAAAAGCCCCGGTTCCAGTCAGGATTCGGAAACCCTGACTCGTCGCCTCCGGGAGCGGAACATCGAAACCGGGCTTATCACCGGGCAATATCTTGATTACATCCTGCATGAGAGGCACCTCGAGCGCTATCGCGACGCCACCGTCGGTCTCAGCGCGACAGCCAATACGGACCGGGAGCCGATTGCGGTGTTCTGGAGCGCCGCATATGGAAACCGGGTGCTCTCCCCGACAACGGCGAAGGTTTTCCATTACATCCATGGTGTGACATGGCGAAACGCTGTCATTGCCATGGCAATTCTGTTTCTTCTGGTTCAACCGGCGCTTGTTCCCCTGTCACGCAGGAAGCCGGGCGCACCCGTTCTGCTTGCGGTCTTCACCGGAGGCTTCGCAGGGATGTTGATGGAACTGGCTCTCATGTACGCTTTTCAGGTGTTGTTCGGCAGCCTGTACCTCTGGATGGGGCTGCTTTTCGCCTGCTTCATGGCGGGGGCCGCCGGTGGCGCCGCTCTCGGTGACTGCAGCCGGAAAAAATCAAGGGGATTCATTGTCCTGATGATGACCGGCATGATTTTCTTGGCTCTGGCGGTTCCACACGCCCTGAAATTGCTGGAGATGCTGGGAAAATCCTTCGGCCCGAACGGCGCTTCCCTTGTCTTTCTGTTGCTTCCCGTCGCAGCGGGGTTTTTCACAGGGGGCATTTTCCCTCCCGCTGCGGCAATAAGTGGAAACGAGGGAAAAGTTTACTCCGCCGATCTTGCGGGGGGCTGGCTGGGCGGAATGATAAGCGGAGTTTTTCTGCTGCCCCTGTTCGGGCTGACCCGTGCCCTTCTTCTTGCGGCGGGGCTTGCAGCAATCGGCCTTGCGGGTCTGCTGCCCCGAAGCACACGCATTCCGTTCGGGAGATGACTTCAACTCTTCCTTCATGATTGCCGGAGGATGGAACACTCCGCGCATATGATGCCTCAGGACAGTGCTGTTGCTGTTCCCGCAGGGCGCTCTTCCGGTTGATGGCTTCATCCTCTCGACAGCATGCCACCAAACCTGGACGCGTTTTCCTTTCGGGTGAGTGGTAGGCCTTGAATTGCTCTGAAAACGGACCGTACTATAGATCGGACAGAACACATGATAGGAGTCGTATGATCCGATACGGAACCTGTGCGGTTTTGGCGTGTGTTGTCTGTGGAGTCTCATGCGATGTAAAAACAGGGGAAGGCCCTGCGAGGTTGGCGCTGATCGTGGTCGATTCCATTGGAACCTTCGAAGGCCCCGGCGCATTTGGTTCGATAACAGACGCATGCGTTCTCGACAACGGAACCATTGTGATCCTTGATGAGAGCAACATTTCCATCTGCCTTGCCGGTAATGACGGCAGTCTTCTGGAGCGGAGAAGTGTTGCCGGGTCCGGCCCCGGGGAGTTTTACGGAGTGAAAAGGGTGTACCCCAACGCAGGCGGGGGCGTGTGGGTCCTTGCTGAAAGCATGGAAAGAAAGACCGTGCTTCTTGATGATACCATGGCTTTCGTTCGGGAGGTCGTCTTTCGGGACCAGAGCCTGGGTTTTCCCTCCACTTTCAGGCATCTGACCGGCGATACTTTCGCTGGCCTGTTCGTCGTCCATACGCATCCCGATTCATCATCGCAGGCGGTAATGCTGTTCCGGAACGATGGTTCTCGCCCCATGCGCCTTCGTCAACACAGCGCGCCCTACAACCCGATCATACAGGGGCCCGACTTCATCTACACAACCGGCGACGACGATGTGTTGTATGTGGCCGGCGCCAACGCCGGGATCTTCCTTGTGGAGATGTTCGACACTCAAGGAAGCCTGATTGGCGGGATATCCCTTCCAGACGCATACCTGGAACCAAAACCCCCATGGTTGATACGGGAGCAGACCGAAAGGATTGAACGTCTGTACCTCGAATCAACCGGGAACCCCATGGATTTCTCGATCAGCATCAATGAAGCCTTCAGCATGATGGATTACATGGGAGTGGATTCCGAAGGAAGGCTCTGGGTTCTTCGGGGAAACTATCTGGACCCGGTCTTCGATGTGTTCGGCACTGACGGAAACCGCGAGTTCGTCTGCACGGTGGAACTACCTGCCTGGCAGGATTGCGACCGTTGGAGATTCCATGTGGGCAGGAACGGCTTTCTGGCGTTCCCCGAAAACCCCGACCTGTTTCCCGTTGTGTACCGGTTGGAGCTGGCGCACAGGGAGTAAAGCCACGGGGTCATTCCTGTCTACGGCTTTCCGATCCGACCCGGAGAAGGGAACTGGCTTCCATCGCGCTGAAGTGCTTTCGTGCTAGCGACGGCGGATCATACGGAAGATGAAGACTACAACGGCGATTACCAGCAGAGCGTGGATGAGCCCGCTGCTTACGTTGAAGGCAAAGAACCCCAAAGCCCAGGCCACCACCAGTATTATCAGGATTGTCTCAAGCACTTCCGTAACTCCTTTCTAAGTACCCTGGAAACAATTCGGCCAGGAATCAGTCAACAGAGCTGTCGGGTGTCAGAAGAAAAAGTGAACTCCTATGCCGCCATTTACGCCAAAATCAGTGTCGGGAGACAGGTCGACAGTTGGCACGACCTCAAGGAAGACTGCGACCGGGGAATCGCCTATGGGAAGCATGAGGCCGAGGGGAACACGCGCGCCTATTACTGTTTCGTTGTCGTTGTCATTCCTGTCGACAAAGCCCACTTTGCCGCCGATGCCGTAGTAGAAGGCAAGGCTGCGGGGGCTGGATGATCCGGTGATGTTGAATGAGTGAAGCGTGTAGTCCGCCCAGAGAAGAAGGCTTCCGTCATGCCGGAACGACCACGCCGCGCCGACTGTGATAGCGGACTTTGGCGAAAGCCAGCTTTTCAGGCTGAGTCCCGTTGGGTCACCAACGATGACTCCGATACCCGTTCCGCTCATTTGAGCGGACGCAACTGTGGCAACCAATGCCACCGTCAGGATCACAAATTTCATTTCAACCCCTCCATCGAATCTGCCCTCTCAGGCAATGTGTCACATCTAATGCAAATATATATAATCAATTTTGCCACAATGTGCAACATGTGAAATTCGCGTTCCAAAAGGGCTTTTCAGAGGCTTTCTTCAGTCTCTGCGCACACTCTTGTCTTCCCTGCTACCCCTCGAGTCTCAAGCCGCCAGGATCCCCCACACCTGCCGCGTCAGCAAGGGGGCAATCCGGAGCTTCATGGCACGCGCATTGATGGAACCTGTGATGGGGAAGGCCCGGTAAATGGGCTGGATGCCTTATGTCATCAGACTGTTGGTCATCATCGAGCTGGCGCAGCCGATGAGAATGAGCGGATTTTCGTTCTAAAGAATCCACTTCCTTCGAACGTTCCTTATGGTGAGGGCGAAAAGCAGCAGGCAGTAACCGCAGAGAACTGCGATGTTCAACTGGGGAGACATGGAGCCCTTTCCCAGAAACGCCCATCTCAGGGTATCGGC
>Ga0334893_1001083_pt1 | contig 28855 bp, 28 predicted proteins | sample GraSluR3_MG_5_FD_207218 | JGI IMG/M metagenome (GOLD analysis project Ga0334893, IMG submission 207218) | Sludge microbial communities from methane-producing bioreactor in Wageningen University, Netherlands - Granular Sludge_09_05-R3 | ecosystem: Engineered > Bioreactor > Anaerobic >...
GCAGAGCTGTCTGAGATGCATGTTAGTTATAAGTTGTAAGATATAAGTTGTAAGTGTGCATGTAATCTTTTGGGGCAAAGACAAATGCCTGAATCCGTCATTTCGAATGCAATGAGAAATCTCAGGTGATTCTTAAAGTTACAATGGCATTTGACACAAGTAATGGCTTGCTCAGCAGAGTTGTCTGAGATGCATGTTAGTTATAAGTTGTAAGATATAAGTTGTAAGTGTGCATGTAATCTTTTGGGGCAAAGACAAATGCCTGAATCCGTCATTTCGAATGCAATGAGAAATCTCAGGTAATTCTTAAAGTTGCAATGGCATTTGACCCACGTAATGGCTTGCTCAGCAGAGCTGTCTGAGATGCATGTTAGTTATAAGTTGTAAGATATAAGTTGTAAGTGTGCATGTAATCTTTTGGGGCAAAGACAAATGCCTGAATCCGTCATTTCGAATGCAATGAGAAATCTCAGGTAATTCTTAAAGTTACAATGGCATTTGACACAACTTTCTAATAGCGACCGGCGGCAGCATTCACGTGAAAATGGTGAAATCTTAACTATCCCTTGACCATTACCCCACTACTGTTTACCGATATTACAATCAATGCAATATTACTAGATATTTATTTGAAATATAATGCATTTGTCTGAATAAAAATACAATTATTCAACTGTGTATTTTAATGATTGTTTTTTAAAATTTTTAGTGATAATATTTAAGTTAAGAGAAATTTAATAAAAGGCAAAGGGGGAAAGTTAAATGAACAAAAAGAAAAGGGTTGTTCTTCTTAGTATTCTACTGGTATTTGCGCTCGTATTCACAGCATGTGCGGGTGGAAGCGGCAACGGAGACGACACAGCACGTAAAGTTTTAAGAACCAACAATTCAAGTGAACCCGGTTCCCTTGACCCAGCTTTGGCCCAAGGAACTCACGAATCCTGGGTGCTAGACCATGTATTTGAAGGTTTGATGAAAAAGGACCAGGACGGAGACATCACCGAAGGTATGGCTGCAAGCTACACATTAGCTGATGACAATGTTACTTACACATTTATTCTAAGAGATGATATTACGTGGTCAAATGGTGAGCCTGTAACAGCTCATGACTTTGAATATTCCTGGAAGAGAGCACTTGATCCGGAGACAGCAGCATACTATTCCTACCAGTTTTATTATTTAAAGGGTGGCGAAGCCTATAACACAGGAGAAGGAACTGCTGAGGATGTAGGAGTTACTGCAATTGATGATACGACCTTGGAAGTCGTCCTAGAAAACCCTACGGCGTTTTTCCCTGAACTTACTTCATTTTATTGCTATTTCCCAATTAGCAAAGACGTAGATGAAGCGAACCCGGATTGGGCAAAAAGTCCTGATACTTACGTTTCAAACGGACCTTTCCTTCTGACCGAATGGGTTCATAATGCCAGCATAACGATCGAAAAGAACGAAAATTATTATGATGCAGATTTGGTAAACCTAGACGCTATTGAATTTGCTATTTTAGATGACGAAAATACGGCTTGGCAAAGATATGAAGGTGGGGAGTTCGATTTTCTAACGCCGCTTCCACAAACTGTAGTAGCAAGGATGATGGATGAAAATAATCCGGAATTGGTTATAGGAACTGATCTTGCGACCTACTACTACAACCTTAATACCGAGACTCAACCATTTAACAATGTCAAGGTAAGACAAGCTCTTTCAATGGCAATTGATAGAGAATCCATCGTTGAGAATGTATCACAAGGTGGGCAGCTTGCTGCTGAAGGCGTAGTGCCTTACGGAATACCTGATGAAACAGGCGAAGACTTCAGAGATGGGGTAGGCAACCTGATCACTTATGACCCTGTAGCTGCAAAAACACTTTTAGAAGAAGGACTTGCTGAAGAGGGAATGACTTTATCAGACATGAACGACTTTACTCTTCTTTACAATACGCTTGAAGCCCATGCAAAAATTGCCCAAGCTATTCAAGAAATGTGGAGAACAAGCCTAGGCATCGAAGTGAATCTTGAAAACGTCGATTTCCAAGTTAAGCTTGACAGAGAAAAGGCGGGAGATTATGATATATCTCGTGCAGGTTGGATAGGCGACTACATAGATCCTCTGACGTTTATAGACATGTGGGTAACTGATGGACCTTACAATGATGCCAGCTACTCAAATGCGCAGTATGACGAGTACGTTCAAATTGCAAGAAACAGCGTAGATCAAGCTGAACGTATGGAAGCCATGAGAAATGCAGAAGAGCTGCTGATGGAAGAAATGCCGGTAGTTCCAATATATTTCTATACCCAGCCATATGCTCAAAAATCTTATGTAACCGGCGTTTACAAGCCCGTTAATAGATACCCGTACTTCATATATGCAGATATGGAAGTGCAATAATCAATATAACAAATAAATTTTTATTATAGGAGATCTAAGCTCTATTAATTATAATAGAGCTTGGTTTCTTTTATAGATAAACTAGAAGTAACGACAGTTAAAGCTAACTGTTACTTAATGAAGGAGAAAGAAAATGTCAAAATACCTTTTAAAGCGATTAGCCCTTTCGATAGTGACAATTTGGGCAGTTATAACCATAACCTTTGCTTTAATGCACTCCATCCCTGGAGATCCGTTCAAATCTGAAAGCAAAATGCCGCCACAGGTTTATCAAAACCTTTTAACCCAATACGGTCTGGATAGGCCAGTGCCTGAGCAGTATGTAATATATCTGGGCAATTTACTCCAAGGGGATTTGGGTGCATCGATGAAGTCCAGGGTTGAGACCGTCAACGATATGGTTGAGAGGGGTTTTCCCGTATCGGCACAGCTTGGAGCACAGGCTCTTCTTATAGCAATCGTATTTGGCCCGGCTCTTGGTAGCCTGGCAGCTCTTTATCAAAACAAGTTTCCCGATTATTTGGCTATGATTATAGCAATCATCGGAATTTCAGTTCCGTCTTTTATCATGGGTACCGTTTTGATACAATTCGTCGCAAGAAACGTCAGCTATTTTCCTATTGGAGGATGGGGGACGTTCCAGCATACCTTGCTGCCTTCCTTTGCCTTGGCGCTGATGCCTCTGGCAACGATGGCCCGGCTTATGAGATCTTCGATGCTTGAGGTTTTGGGACAGGACTACATAAAGACTGCAAAATCTAAAGGAATAAAAAGATCGGCTGTGATTTTAAGGCATGCGGTAAGAAATGCCGTCCTACCCGTAATATCCATATTGGGCACTACCATATCAAACCTGCTGGTTGGGAGCTTCGTTATTGAAAAAATATTTGGCATTCCCGGGCTAGGTAGATTTTTCGTGCAGTCAATAAGCAACAGGGACTATACGCTTATAATGGGAACGACGATATTCTATGCGATAATATTGGTGGCGATGTTGTTTATAGTAGACGTTGCATACATGATGATTGACCCAAGAATCAAGCTTGTCAAGGAGGGACGTTGATGAGAGCGGATATGGAGCTAAGACCGGAGCTTTTCCAAAAAGCTGACAAAAGCAATAAAAATGCCGATAAGATTAAACGCCCAACTATCAAGTATTGGCCTGATGTATGGAGAAGGTTAAATCACAATAAGCTTGCAATGCTTGGGCTTACGCTGATCGTTTTAATGGGTGTTATGTCTTTTGTAGGAACGGAACTTTCCGGATTTACCTACTTCGAACAAAATTTATCCCTTAGGAATGTAAAACCAGGCGCGGAATTTTGGTTTGGGTCTGATGAACTGGGCAGGGACATGTTTACAAGGGTATGGTTCGGCGCAAGGTATTCCCTTGCCATAGGCATAATCGCGGCCTTCATAGATTTTCTAATAGGAGTTTTTTATGGTGGTATTGCAGGCATAGCCTCTCGAAGAATAGACTCGATAATGATGAGGATAGCAGAGGTAATCTACAGCATACCCTATCTGTTGATAGTAATACTTCTGTCGGTAGTACTTTCTCGTGAAGGTGGAGGAACCTCCATGTTCGTGTTGATCCTGGCAATGAGCTTGACGGGATGGGTTCCCATGGCGATATTGGTCAGGGGGCAGGTGCTGCAGCTTAAGGAGTCAGAATATTCTCTGGCAAGTGAATCTCTTGGGGCAACCAAGGGGTGGATACTTAAAAAACATATATTTCCCAATACTTTGGGACCTATATTAGTCAATGTAACATTGACCATTCCCCGGGCAATATTTGCAGAAGCAACCCTTGGATTTTTGGGTCTTGGTCTCCAGGCTCCAAAGTCAAGCCTTGGGACGCTTGCAAATGACGGTTTGGCAGGGCTGGCTGTGGGCAATGCTTATCAGATTATTATACCTGCCATATTGATTTCTTTAATCATGTTCTCCTTCAATGTGCTGGGAGATGGATTAAGGGATGCCTTGGATCCAAGATTACGTAAGTAAAGAGAGGTTATATTAAGATGGAAAAAATATTAGAGATAAAAAACCTGGCCGTCTCTTTCAAAACTTTTTTTGGAGAGGTAGAGGCAGTAAGAGATATTAGTTTTGACGTTGGCAAAAAGGAAACTGTAGCAGTAGTAGGGGAGTCCGGTTGCGGTAAAAGCGTGACAGCAAACTCTATTATGCAGCTCTTGCCAACTCCTCCGGCGTTTTATAAATCAGGAGAAATTAGATTCAAGGGTGAAAACCTGTTGATGAAATCGGAAAATGAGATGCAAAAGATCAGGGGAAATCACATCGGCATGATATTTCAAGATCCCATGACATCCCTCAACCCTACGACAAAGGTAGGAAAACAGATAACAGAAGGCCTTGTTAAACATAAGAACGTATCAAAGGAGGAAGCAAAGAAAAAAGCTATTGAGATGTTAAAGCTGGTTTCGGTACCGCAGCCAGAAAAGCGCATCGAGCAGTATCCTCATGAGTTTTCAGGTGGGATGAGACAACGGGTAATGATAGCTTTGGCAATGATCTCAAACCCGCAGCTGCTAATAGCCGATGAGCCGACCACTGCCCTGGATGTTACAGTACAGGCACAGATACTTGATTTGATGAAAGATCTTCAAGAAAAAATGGATATGGCAATAATTTTGATCACTCACGATTTGGGCGTAGTTGCAGATACGAGCGACCGAGTAGTGGTGATGTATGCAGGACAAATCGTAGAGCAAGGATTGACAAGTGAGATATTTGATAACACATCCCATCCTTATACCAAAAAGCTGTTGGCTTCTGTGCCGAGACTAGACATGAAGAGAAACGAGACGCTTCTGTCAATTGAAGGAACGCCCCCGGATTTATACATACCTCCAAAGGGCTGCGCCTTTTACGACCGTTGCGATTTTGCCATGCAGGTTTGCGAGAACAATATGCCGGAATTTATAAAGCACAGTCAGACCCACGCAAGCAGGTGCTGGCTGAATCACCCGATGGCAAAAAGCGTGAAAGGAAGTGAAGATTGATGCAGGAGCCGTTGATTTCAGTTAAAAATCTTAAGAAGTATTTTGATGTTGGAAAAGGAGCTGTGCTAAAAGCGGTAGACGGCATCAGCTTTGATATATATCCCGGTGAGACTTTCGGGCTCGTAGGAGAGTCCGGCTGCGGAAAATCCACTGCCGGCAGAACCATTATAAGGCTATATGATCCTACAGGTGGAGAAGTTATATTTAACGGAAAAAATATTTTCGCTTTATCAAGACATGACATGTCAGAAATAAGAAAAAACTTTCAAATGATTTTTCAAGATCCCTATGCGTCGCTGAATCCAAGGATGACAGTTCTCGACATAGTCGCGGAACCACTTGACATACACAAGATATATAAAAGCAGCAAGGAAAGAAAAGACAGGGTGACCGAGCTTTTGCAGCTCGTAGGTCTTAACGACGAGCATGCCATGAGATTTCCCCACGAATTTTCCGGAGGACAGCGGCAAAGAATCGGCATTGCCAGGGCGTTGGCATTAAACCCCAAGTTTATTGTCTGCGATGAGCCGATATCGGCGCTTGACGTATCCATACAGGCCCAAGTCGTAAATCTGCTTAAGGATTTACAAACAAAACTTGGTCTTACCTATATGTTCATAGCCCATGACCTATCTATGGTAAGATACATATCCGACAGAGTAGGGGTCATGTATTTAGGCCACATGATGGAGCTTGCCGGATCCGAAGAGCTGTACGACAATCCCCTTCATCCGTATACAAAAGCCTTGTTATCAGCGATACCTATACCGGAGCCTGAAGTGCAAAGGAGCAAAAAAAGGATTGTGCTGGAAGGGGATGTGCCAAGTCCGATAAACCCAAAGGAAGGATGCCGATTTGTAGATAGGTGCCCGTATGCAGTGGACAGGTGCAGAATTGAAACGCCGGAGTTCATCGAGCACAAGCCAGGACATTTTGCCTCTTGTCACAGAATAGGCGAAATATAAAATGGTTATTAATCCGTCTGTTGCTGCAGGCGGATTTTTGTTATAATGTCTAGAGGCAATATTATTTATCCGATTGGAGTGGTATACTTGAAAATTTTATATTATGATTGTTTTTGCGGAATAAGCGGGGATATGAACCTGGGAGCAATGGCGGATATCGGAGTCGACACGGAATATATAAAAAGTGAACTGAGCAAGCTTTCGATAAGTGATGACTTTGAGGTCGTTTTTAATAAATCTGAAAAGAAGGGCATAAGCGGAACTAAGGCTGATGTTATCTTAAAAAAACATGAGCATCCCCACAGGCATTTAAAGGATGTATACAAGATAATCAATGACAGCGATTTAAATGAAAACATTAAAAAGATCAGCAAGAGAATTTTTGAAAACATAGCTATAGCTGAAGGTAAAGTCCACGGAAAGCCCATGGAAAAGGTTCATTTTCATGAAGTCGGAGCCATCGATTCTATTGTTGACGTAGTGGGTGCAGCCATATGCTACGATTCTTTGGATATAAACGGTGTCTATTCGTCTTCTGTACAAGTGGGAGGAGGATTTGTTAATTGCGCTCACGGTAAAATACCTGTACCTGCGCCTGCAACGGTGGAGCTTTTGACGGGTATACCCATAAAGACAGGCCTTGTCGACGGTGAATCTACGACACCTACCGGAGCGGCTATTCTTAAGTCCCTTGCAGATGGTTTTACCAATAACCTGAGCATGGATATAAAGAAAACTGGATATGGACTGGGCACAAAGGATTTCGATGTGCCGAATGTGCTTAGGGTCTATATTGCTGAAATGGAAGATAAAAAAAAAGTCGATGAAATTCAATATATGATCGAGGCAAATATAGACGACATGAATCCCGAGTATTATTCGCACTTGGAGGAAAAGCTCTTTGAAGGCGGAGCTTTAGATGTTTACAAAACCCAAATATTGATGAAAAAAAGCAGGCCTGCCGTCAAACTAAGCATACTTTGCAGTGAAGACTGTGTTGAAAATATGGAAGAGGTCATTTTCCTGCACTCTTCCACACTGGGAGTCAGAAAATACAAAGTTGAAAAAAGCATGTTGGAAAGAAAGATAATTAAAGTAAAGACTCAGTGGGGAGAGGTGAGGGTCAAGCAGGGTTTTTATAAGGGCAAGCTATTGAAGCAAAAGGCAGAATATGAGGATTGCCTGAAAATTGCCAAAGACAACAACCTGGAGCTTGATAGAATCTATAGAAATATATATAAACAGCTGTAAAACAAGGAAAAGGTTTGTCTTGTTAAGCTGCATTTATAAAATTACGCATAAAAGATGGAGGATAAAATGGAAATCAACGAAAAATATGAATCCCTTATAAAATATCTTAAGGGGCTAAATAAGGCAGTGCTAGCCTTTTCGGGTGGCGTGGATAGCACATTTTTGCTCCATGCTGCAAAAGAGGCTTTGGGGGACGATTTGATAGCTGTTACAATCATATCTCCTTACATCCCGAAATGGGAGGTTGAGGAGGCTAGAGAGACTTCCAAGGCGATAGGCGTTAAACACGTTTTCATTGAAGCGAAAATTATCGATGAAATAAGGGACAATCCTGAGGATCGGTGCTATTTGTGTAAAAAAGCAGTTTTTGGAGAGATACTTAAATTTGCATCTACTCAAGGTATAAAATACGTAATGGATGGAACCAACATCGATGACATGAGCGACTACAGGCCAGGGCTTAAAGCACTGAGTGAGCTTAACGTGGTAAGCCCTCTTAAAGAAAATGAATTTTCAAAATCCGACATACGTGAACTTTCAAAGACGGCGGGGCTATATACCTGGGATAAACCTGCATATGCTTGTCTTCTGACGAGGATTCCTTACAACACTCCTTTAAGGGAAGAAGACTTTGAAAAAATTGAAGAAGCTGAAAAATATATGATGGATCTTGGGTTCAAGGCTGTGAGGGTAAGGTGTCATCACGATCTTGCCAGGATAGAGATCCCTCAAAATGAACGTCACAAGATTTTTGACGAAGCATTGATGGACAGGATATCAAAAGGAATAAAGGATGCTGGATTTAAATATGTATCTTTAGACCTTGAAGGATACAAAATGGGAAGCTTTAATCAGGATGTAAATAAAGGTTAACAATAATCAAATGTTATAAGAAACACAGCGGCTGCAGGCAACCGCTGTGTTTTTAATAGGATGATACTATTTCACCATAATATAAAGTATGGTGGTTATTTCCATTGTAAATTAATTTTTCAATCTCCGGATTTAATAGCTTTGGGTCCATATCCTGCTTGTAGACAACCTTGCATTCGTATGTACGCAAGCAATCACTTATTACCGGAACGGAAACCTTCTTCCCGTTTGCCTTTATAAGCCCGGCAGCTTCAAATTTGTCCATATCCCGTCCGGATTTGCTTCCGCACAGGGTCAAGGCTTCCTTCATTTTGCCGAGCTTGGGAATGCTGACGGTAAATTCATCGCTGTTTTCCAAAATATCATGGGTATATCTAGATTTTCTGACAAGTACCATAAAGACAGGTCTTTTCCATTGGTAGCCTATCATCCCCCAGGATATGGTCATGGTATTGTCTTTTGCCCCTGTGCTTGTGGTCAGGAATGCTCCTCCAAGGTGAAGTGATTTTATAGCATCCTCCAATTCAGATGTAAATATCTTTTCCATTGTTGCCTCCCGATATCAAAATTTTTCGTAAAACACGGTTTCGCTCAAAGGTTTTCTCATTTCATCATGCCTATCAATGGGTTTCGGGCTGTCTTCAGCATATCCTAACAGGAGTACATTTACGGGTTCTAAAGTTTCAGGTATGGCAAATTCCTCCCTGATGATTTCCGGATCGAAATAACACACCCAGACGGTGTTTAGGCCTTGTTCAGTTGCAGCTAGCATCATATGATCTGTTACAATGCTCACATCTACATCTCCATGATCTTTACCATCGAAGGGACGCACCCAGGCTTGAGTATGATCTGCGCATACTAAAAGTGCAACGGGAGCAGAATAAGTCCTTGCAGACTTTGCAAGCTTTTCAAGTCCTTTTGGCTCTTGAATCACCAAGATCTTATGGGGCTGCAGATTTTTAGCTGTAGGCGCGACTCTCCCCGCTTCCAAAATGTAGTCGAGTTTTTGAGGCTCTACGCTTTTGGTTGAGTATTTTCGAGAAGAATATCTTTTCTTTGCAAGTGTTAAAAAATCCATTGAAAATCCTCCTAGTAAATTTTTATATGTATAATCTTATCACAACAAGGCGAACTTAAAAATAGATTGACAATAATTTGTAGTGGAATGATTTTCTTTGTAGTATCATTAAGGTAGGCAAGGAGGGATTCGTTGTGGAAATAAAAGGCAAGTTCAATACAGCTATAGTATATACAAACGATATAGATATAAATGCAAAGATGCAAATAAAAGAGCTCTGTGATCAAAGTTGGGCAAAGGGGCTAAAAATAAGGATAATGCCGGATGTCCACGCGGGAGCGGGATGCACTATAGGAACGACGATGACTGTATTGGACAAAGTTGTTCCAAATCTTGTAGGGGTTGATATAGGCTGCGGCGTAGAGGTAGTTAAGTTTGAAGCAGAAGGGTTTGATTTTGCAGCACTTGATAACTTTATTTATAAAAATATACCATACTCTTTCAAGGTTTATGACAAGCCTGTTGAAATTTTTGATATAAACGGTCTAAGGTGCATCAATGAGCTCAAAAACCACGAAAGGCTTATAAGGTCCGTGGGTACCTTAGGGGGAGGCAATCATTTCATAGAGATATCCAAAGACGACAAGGGATTGATGTATCTGCAGGTTCATTGCGGAAGCAGGAACCTTGGGAAACAAGTTGCAGAGCTATATCAGGTGAAAGCGTGGAAAGCTTTAAAGAAGAATCCTCCGGAAGGCAAGGGCTTTGATGACTACATCAACGACATGAAAATTGTCCAGCGCTTTGCAGTAAGAAACAGGGAAATAATAGCGGAAAAGATTATGGATAGATTTTCGATTTTACCTTTAGAGCAATTCACTACGATACACAACTACATCGATCTCGACATGATGATTCTTAGAAAAGGTGCAGTGTCTGCAAAAAAAGAAGAAAAACTGATAATACCAATGAACATGAGGGATGGTTCTCTGATATGCATCGGAAAAGGCAATCCGGAGTGGAACTACTCGGCGCCTCACGGAGCAGGGAGGCTGATGAGCAGAACTGAAGCTAAGAGATCTTTGTCTCTTCAGGGCTTTAAAGAGTCCATGGAAGGCATATACACCACATCAGTAAACAAGGGAACCTTGGACGAGGCTCCTTTTGCCTACAAGCCTATCGACAGCATCTTGGCATACGTCAAAGATACAGTCGATATTGTAGATATAATCAAGCCTCTATACAATTTTAAGGCAGAGGAATAGAAAATTGATAATTAATTGCCTGTTAGGGCTTGAATTTTTACATGATACTGAGTATAATATAAAAGCGAGTTGATGATCAAGACAACCGACACATATAATGCGAAAGTGGCTCAGTGGTAGAGCATCGCCTTGCCAAGGCGAGGGTCGCGGGTTCAAATCCCGTCTTTCGCTCCATTCGCTTATAAATGAACCGATGGTTCATTTTTTTAAATTTATAGTAACATTTCGCGTGCCCGTAGCTCAGTGGATAGAGTGGCAGACTTCGAATCTGTTCGTCGGGGGTTCGAATCCCTCCGGGCACGCCATACAAAAGCATCCAAGTCGTTAAGACTTGGGTGCTTTTGTATGAGTAAGAACAAAGGGATTCGAACTTATCTCTTCTTATTAAATGCAATCTAAAACTATCAGTAATTTACAAAAATACAAAGAAAAACATTGAAATGAGTTGATGCATAAAAAAAATCATGTTAATATTTATATTGAATCTGTAAACGATTACTAAAAATCAATTAGAGTGGGGGTGGTCGTCGTGTTTGCGGATGCTTCGAGATTATTTAAGAGTTTTCAAAAAAAACATTTATTGAGAAACACTTTGGACAAGAGCCAAAATTATTATATTATCTCAGATGATTTAAAATACATCATAATTTCTCTTATAAGCTGCTGTGTTTTGCTATCCTCTTTTTTATTCAATGACTTTCAAGAGATATTTTCAGGAATGAAAAAAATAGCTGCCGCACCAAGTATATTGGTAACTGACTATATGGAAGTAGCCAACATAGGAAGTGCCTTTTTCAACAGTGGCCTGTTAATGATCACTGGGGTTTTGATTTCTAAAATCAGCAAGATTCAAATGAATGGTCCTCTTATATCTGCCATATTCACTATAGGCGGCTTTGCCTTGTTTGGGAAAAACATCTATAATATATGGGCAATAATTGCGGGAGTTTATTTATATTCCTTTTATCAGAAAGAAAAATTCAGCAAGTTTATTTTGATAGCTCTCTTTGGCACGGCGCTAGGGCCGCTTGTAAGTCAAATATCATTTGGGTTTGATATTCCTATGCCTTACTCGATAGTACTGGCAAATATGATAGGCTTGGCTGCGGGTTTTTGTCTGCCGTCTCTTGCCAACCACTTTGTTCTATTTCATCAAGGGTTTAACTTATACAATATCGGATTTACTGCCGGCATAACCGGCATGGTGTTCATGGCTATTTTTAGAGCTTTTGATTTCGATACTGATTCGCAGATGTTGATCGTATCAAATGGAAATAATCAAATTTTAAGCATTTATCTGATTGTGATGTTTTCTATCATGATGCTTATAGGATTGTTTTACTCCAATCATGTTTTTACAGGCCTGCTTCGAATTTGGGATAAATCAGGTAGATTGGTATCTGACTTTGTCTCTTCTAACGGGTTTGGACCTTCAATGGTAAATATGTCGCTGTTGGGATTGATTTCTACAGGGTATGTTTTCTTTGTAGGAGGTGATTTGACAGGGCCGACTATTGGAGGCATATTTACAATCGTAGGATTTGGAGCCTTTGGAAAACATGTGAAAAATGTGGTTCCGATATTACTTGGAGTATACTTGGCTTCTTTGTTGAAGCTTTGGGAACCAAACTCCATGGGTGCCATGCTGGCTGCATTGTTTGGTACGACGCTGGCGCCGATTTCGGGGACCTACGGATGGAAGTACGGAATAATAGCAGGATTTGTACATATGTCAATGGTGATGAACGTAGGATATCTACATGGTGGAATGAATTTATACAATAACGGTTTTTCAGGAGGTTTTGTAGCTGCAGTGCTGGTGCCGGTTTTTGATTCTATTAAGAAAAACTATAAAGTGTCGTGAGGTGAACTATTATGAATACAGAAAAAATGAAAGCGACTAAAATTTTAGAAGAATTAATCGATTATTTTTTCAGAAATAATGTCACTAATATGAAGATGACACTTGATTTTGAAAGCAAGGAAATTATCGTTCATATAAAAGGTAGCTGTCCGAAAAAACCGGATGATTTTGATGAATTGTATGACGTCTTGAATTCGCCCAGGCAGCCAGAAATTGAAGAATATTATTTCGAGTTGCTGGGGGGCAATGACAGGAGAGAGGAGCTAGGGCTTTTAGGATCTCTTGTAGACAGCGCTCAAATGTCATATGAAAATGGATTGATGTCTGTAAAGGTGACCAGAAAGCTGTGAATGTCGATTTGGCATAATATGGATAAAGGACATTCAAAAAAATAAATATATGATTATATGTGGTGCGGCAGTCATTATGTCTGCAGCATTTTTTAGCAATAATAACCTTTTTTCTTATTTTCGGTCAGTTGACGTCTGCAAAGAATCTGCTCACAAAATCACGCCTTTCTGCTGTTAATTTATGAATATACAGGTGAGACACCTAACTATATATGGATGTCATGTGCTTTTCCTTTGATTTGATTAGTGATATAATCATCTATGTGCAAATAAGTGTCGTAGATTTGAGTTGTTTGCATAAAATAATTTTAAGGATGATCTTATGGAACAATTAACTACCAATCAAGACAAACCACTGGTAGTAAGAGTGGCAGATAATATAATAAAGTACATAGTTGATAATAAAGTGGCGGTAGGTTCAAAGATTCCAAATGAATTTGATTTGGCACAAAGATTGGGCGTCGGCAGAAGCACGATACGTGAAGCAATCAAATTGTTGGTCTCCAGAAATATCTTGGAGATAAGAAGGGGAGCCGGCACTTTCGTATCTGATAAGCATGGAATAGCAGATGACCCGTTGGGACTAACCTTCGTAAAAGATTCCAAACAGCTGGCAATTGACCTGGTGGATGTAAGATTGATGCTGGAACCAGAAATAGCGGCGTTAGCTGCCAAAAATGCCACCCCTGAAGATTTGGAAGAGCTGATGGTGCAGTGTAAAAAGGTAGAAGAGCTAATAAGAAGTGGAGAAGACCATACGGAAGAAGATATAAAATTCCATGGTTGCATTGCAAAATGCAGCAAAAACCAAGTTGTTCAAAATCTGGTTCCCATAATAAATTCTTCAGTTGCAGTTTTCGTAAACATCACCCACAGGAGGCTTTTGGAGGAAACGATTGAAACCCACCAAGAGGTTACAGAAGCTATCTGCTCGGGGGATGCAGAGACTGCGAGGCATGCCATGGCGATGCACTTGATTTACAATAGAAGATTGATTAAAAAAATGATTGAAAACGAGATAGCTGGCTCTGAAAGCGAAGAAATGTCATATAACTGAAAAAGCAAATTCATCTGATGACCCTTGGGTATTTGTATATACCTAAGGGTCGTTTTTGATTAATTGAATAAAATAATTTTAAAAATGAATCAAAAACAAGAAAATAAACTTATATTAGTCGAATACATCAGATGTAAAAAGACAATATAAATAAAAATAAATTAAATTAAACCGTTTACTTGACACAAACAATAAAATATTATAATATAAACGCAAATAAACATCAGACGTCTGATGACAAAAGTGTAGAGGAGATTGAATATGAAGTTAAATAGTCAAAAGACTAGGGAATTAGCTCCGGAAATGGATCCGCTAAGAATGGGCATGGGGTGGACCTTAGAAGATTTGGAAAAACCTCAGATTATCGTAGAGAGCACATTTGGAGACAGTCACCCTGGAAGTGCACACTTGATGCCCTTTGTTGAGCAAGCAGTAAAAGCCATAAATAGTGAAGGAGCAAAAGCTGCTAGATATTTTACCACTGATATTTGTGACGGTATGGCTCAAGGCCACGATGGTATAAATTATTCATTGGTGTCAAGAGACATGATTGCCAATATGATCGAAATACATGTAAACGCTACTACTTTCGATGGAGGAGTATTCATTTGCAGCTGCGATAAAGGCGTTCCAGCGCATTTGATGGGAATTGGCAGAGTAAACATACCGTCAATAATAGTAACCGGCGGGGTTATGAACGCAGGACCGGATTTATTGACATTAGAGCAAATTGGCATGTACAGCGCCTTGGAACAAAGAGGAGAGATAACCAAAGAAAAACTGACATATTACAAGCATAATGCCTGTCCATCATGCGGTGCATGTTCATTTATGGGAACAGCTGCTACCATGCAGGTTATGGCTGAAGCGCTCGGATTGATGCTTCCAGGAAGCGCGCTTATGCCGGCAACGTGCGAGGATTTAAATAAAGTTGCATATGAGGCGGGAGTTAAAGTTGTTGAACTGGCAAAAAAAGGATTGAAAGCTTCAGATATCGTGACTAGAAAATCTTTCGAAAACGCTATCATGGTGCATGCTGCAATCTCCGGATCTTCCAACACCCTTTTACATATCCCGGCTATAGCGCATGAATTTGGAATAGATATCGACTCTGAAACTTTCGATGAAATGCACAAGAATGCGCATTATTTATTAGATATAAGGCCGACGGGAAAATGGCCTGCAGAATATTTTTATTATGCGGGTGGAGTTCCTAGAATAATGGAAGAAATAAAGGAAATGCTTCACCTAGACGTCATGACAGTGACAGGAAAAACACTGGGGGAGAATCTTGAAGATTTAAAAAATAACGGATTTTATGAAAAATGCGACGAGTATCTAAAAGAGCGTGGCATAAAGCGGGAAGATATAATACGCAAATTCGATAACCCAATAGGCAAAGATGGAACTATAGCGATACTAAAAGGGAACCTAGCCCCTGAAGGCGCTGTAGTCAAGCATTCAGCAGTACCAAAGGAAATGCACAAGGCTATCCTAAGGGCGAGGCCATTTGATTCTGAGGAAGAAGCATTAAATGCGGTTATTAAAAAGATGATAAATCCCGGCGATGCGGTATTTATTCGATATGAGGGCCCAAAAGGAAGTGGAATGCCTGAGATGTTCTATACTACAGAAGCTATATCTTCCGATGAAGAACTAAGCAGCAGCATAGCACTGATAACGGATGGTAGATTTTCTGGTGCTTCCCGTGGACCGGCTATTGGCCATGTATCTCCAGAAGCGGCAGAAGGGGGACCTATAGCCTTGGTTGAAGAGAATGATCTTATAGAAATAGATATACAAAAGAGAAAACTTAATATCGTTGGCATTGGCGGAGAACTCAAAGATGAAGATGAAGTAAGAAGAGTTTTAGAAGACAGGAAAAAGAAATGGAAAAGTAAAGGCGAAAAGTATGATAAGGGAGTTCTAAGGTTCTATGCAAAACATGCAGTATCCCCGATGAAGGGAGGATACATGGATTAAGGACAGGGATATGTTGTAGAGGATCGTAAGATAAAACTTTGAAATTATAAGGAGGATTTTTTGTGCAGACATTATTAACTTTTTTTAACGGAAACATGTTGCTTACTTCCGAGGCAGTCCAAGTGGCTAGCGGAGGGAGATTGGTGGCCGCTGCTTTAATAGGTTTGGTGGTCTTGTTGATACTTATAATTAAAGCAAAACTACAACCAGTGTTGGCAATACTAGTTAGTGCGATATCAATAGGCCTTATAGCTGGGATGCCCTACAGTGCGATAATAGATTCGATCGGAAACGGTATCGGCAGCACGTTGCGAGGAATAGCACTATTGGTTGGTCTTGGATCCATGTTTGGTGCAATACTAGAAATCTCGGGTGGAGCTCAGAGAATAGCAGTCACGATGGTTGACAAGCTGGGAGAAAATAAAGCAGCCTGGGCACTTGGTCTGACAGGTCTAATAATTGCGATGCCGGTTTTTTTCGATGCCGGTTTGATAATACTTATCCCTTTGGCGTTTAGTCTTGCCAAAAGGACAAAGAAATCTACTCTTACATATGCCATACCGCTTTTAGCCGGATTAGCGGTTGGACACGCATTTATACCTCCGACACCCGGACCTATTTTGGTAGCCAATCTGCTTGGAGTTGAATTAGGTTATGTTATAGCTGTGGGTGCAGTGGTAGGTACTGTATCGATGATTGTTGCGGGTCCGATATTCGGTAAATTCATAGGAAACAAAATATATGCGCCTATACCTGAAAATGTTGAAGAGATGATGGAGCATGACAATAATAAAATGCCTGGTTTTTTTACGGTGGTCAGTATAATTCTTATACCGTTGGTTCTAATATTGCTTAACACAGCTTCGAAGGCCATGCCATCGATGTCTTCTGTACAACCGTTTTTCGCATTTATAGGAGAGCCTTTTATAGCACTTACGATTGCAACGATTGTCGCCATGGTAATTCTTGGTATAAAGCATGGTTATTCTAGAGACGAACTTGAAAAAATCATGACAAAATCGCTATCTCCAACGGGAATGATTCTACTGGTTACGGCTTGTGGTGGTGTTTTAAGATTTATTCTTGCGGATTCAGGGCTTGGCGATGTTATCGGATCAGCAGTATCATCAAGCGCATTGCCAATGGTGGTAGTTGCATTCGTAATTGCCGGGTTGATTAGGATATCAATAGGTTCTGCCACTGTTTCAATGACCATGGCAGCCGGAATCGTTGCGGCAATGCCTGAGATTGCAAACTATTCGCCACTGTATTTGGCTTGCGTCACTGCTGCTATAGCAGGTGGAGCTACTATCATGAGCCATTTCAATGACTCGGGTTTCTGGTTGGTTAAATCACTGCTTCAAATTGATGAAAAAACTACTTTGAAATCTTGGACTGTAATGGAAACGATAGTGGGTACAGTAGGATTTTTATGTGCATTGATAATTTCTTTTTTCGCATAAACAACTGAAAAAATATAATTTAAATGTGAGTTAGAATCTGTTAACAGAATAAGGTTATTTGCATTTATGACCGACTTTTCGTTTAGGGGCATATCCCAAAATGTAAAGTCGGTTTTTGGTTTAGAAAAAATAAATGGAAAGTGCATCGATAGAAAAGGCTTTTAGAACATTTGCATTTTAAGTATCGCGGCATTCAAGTTGCATTTGACATTGTCACACGGCAAAATGAGCTCTTGTAATACCATTATTCAAGTATGTCTGCCCCCATGCCATAAAGAAGCTCGTTTGTATCCATGATTCCAATTCCCTTATTTACAGCGAACATTATAATTGCATCTCTCTTATTCTTGGGGTAAAGTATGCCTAATCCAGCTATAGTCAAGGCTCTTTGAATCTGGCTTAAATCCATTTTTATGCCCATGCAAAGAGCAATGACTTTGTCTCGAGAAGGTTGCTTGCTGCCTTGCAATATTTGATAAGCATAAATTCTATTCAAACCGCTATTAGCGATAATATAGCTCTTGGATAGATTTTTTATTGTAATGATTTCGTTTAAATAATCGTGTAAGCTGATTGTTGATACTGTGGTTGGATTCTCCTCGAAAAATGACTCCAGTTCTTCGTCTGTCTTTATCTCACTTAAAATGCCCAAAAGCTCAACAGTTTTTTTATCCTGCATAATTTGCTCCTTGTGTGGTATAATTTTTTTTATATACTATATTATACATTAAAATCAAATGTTATGAACTATCTTATAAAAGGATAATCTAAATCTAGAGTTTCGGGGGTAGACTGCATGTCAAATGCGCTGAAGGACGAGTGTAACTTGTCGTTCTATAAAGAAATCTGTGTTTTAGACGAGGCTAAAAATGTTGTTTTGGTTCAAAATCAATTTACAAACAAAGTTTATGTAAAAAAAACCATTGATGTATATAACGAAGAGGTTTATGAAAGGTTAAAAAATCTGAATCATAAAAACATAGTCAAAATACATGAGACTTTTTATATAGATAATCATCTCATAGTAATAGAGGAATTTGTAAATGGAGATAATATGGAAGATATTATCAAAGACAATAAAGCCATTCCGGATATAAAAGCAGTCAATTTGGTTTTACAGATTTGTGATGGACTTGAATACATGCATAATTTGAAGCCGCCGATAATACACAGAGATATCAAGCTTTCAAATGTAATGGTGACGAATGATGGGGTTGTAAAGATTATAGACTTTAATACCTCGAGAGTATATCGTGAAGAAAATTCAAAGGATACTTTTATTATGGGAACAGCAGGATACGCCCCGCCTGAGCAATTTGGATTTGCACAAACAGATTGTAGAAGCGATATATATTCATTAGGGATACTGTTTAACTATTTGATGACTGGAAAACATCCAAGTTTTGAAGAGCATCGAGGCCAATACAAAAATATAATTAAAAAATGCATAGACTTGTCACCGGATAAGCGTTTCAAAAGCATAAGAGAGTTTAGAAAAGCTTTAAGAGGCCGTGATTTTGAAGTGGATAAATCAAAAGAAAAAATGGTAAACGGAATAAATATTCCTGGATTTAGGACATCGAATCCTATAAAGATGGCGATCGCAGCAATAGGATATATTGCAATAATATTTATGGCTATGTCTGTAGAGTCTAAAGGCGGAGATGATTTTACAGGCACTATAGACAAACTGGTGACTTTATCTGTAATGTTGGGTTGGGTCGCGTTATTCACAAATTATAGAAACATGACAGAGTACTTGCCCCTCGTAAACAAAAAGAATCTTTTTCTAAAAATACTTGGTTATTTGATATCAAGCGTATTGATTGCAATAATTATTGTTTTGATTGCTGCACTGTTGCAATTATAATTATTGAAATTCTTAAATGTATGCTGGGAGCATACCAAAAATATTGTTGATTAAACTATAATGCTAATTGAAGTTAGCATTTTTTTTATGAAAAAATATTTTCAGAGGGGGATAAAGGAATGAAAAATAAACTGAAAAAATGTAAAGCGTGTGGAGCTGACGTAGCGAAAGGAGCCATATGCCCAAGTTGCGGAAAGGATAACAAAAATTTCTTTTCAAAGCACAAGATAATAACAGGGATTCTTATTCTGGCTATATTAACTGCAATAGGTGGGTCTCTGGGTGGAGAGGAAGATGCGATACAAAATTCTTCGCAGCCATCTAGTGGCAATAAAAATGCCCAAGGCAATGATGTTCAGCTGGAGGAATATTCAACGGACTTTACGGCGGGTCACTACACTGCAGGCGTTGATTTTCCGGTAGGGACTTATACGCTGACGGCTGTAAAGGGGTCAGGCAACGTATATTCTTCTAATATGTTCGGGGGAGGATTAAACGAAGTAATGGGCAAACCCGAAGATGATTTTTCAATAGGCGAATTTAAAAATGCCAAACTTGAAAAAAATGTTGTATTATCGGTTTCAAGCTCGCTCGTACTTAACATATCGTCAGATACAGCGAATGTATCAGAAATCTCAGATAGGGTCAGTGATGTAGAACAAGCAATCGATTTGCAAAGTGGGAATTACATTGCCGGCACTGATTTTACCGCCGGCACTTACAATATAGTTGCTACTAAAGGAAGCGGTAATGTACACACATCTAATATGTTTGGTGGTGGGTTAAACGAGATCATGGGAACAGCTACGGATGGCTTTAGCATAAAAGAATTTAAAAATGCAGATTTAAGTGAGGGTGTAGAACTTAGCATATCCGGAGTATCAGTTAGATTGGAACCTAGCAAATAATTTCATAAGACCTTTCAAATTAAAATAAATAAGACAAAAGAACATAGGATTGAGAATTTACTCAGTCCTATGTTCTTTTGCCTTGAAGATATTGCTATCTTATTAATTAGAACTAAAATACGGAATAAAAACTATCTGACGGGGTATCATTGTAATGTGCGCATCTATAGATGCGAGAAAATTTATAATGGAAGGGATATGGAAAAAGTGAATAAGATAGTGCCCCATTTGTGGTTTGACAAAGAAGCAAAGGAAGCGGCTGATTTTTATACAAAAATATTTGATAATTCTAAGGTCAGAAGTTCTGCAATTGTTCCAGGGACGCCTTCGGGAGATGCGGAGATTATTGATTTTGAAATTATGGGAATGAGATTTCAGGCAATCAGTGCTGGTCCATATTTTAAAACCAATCCCTCGATTTCATTTATGGTTTCGTTAGGTACTAAGGAAGAAGTAGATTCAATTTGGGCTTCCTTGGCAGAAGGTGGAGAAATATTTATGCCCCTTTCAGAGTACCCTTTCAGCAAATGGTACGGATGGGTAAAGGATAGATACGGCGTTACTTGGCAGCTGATTTTAGTAGAGGGCGAGACGCCCGGACAAAGCATAAAGCCTTGTCTTTTATTCTCAGAAAAAGCGTGTGGATTAGCTGGGGAGGCCGTAGGATTTTATACGGATGTTTTCAGAGACTCTTCGATTGGGATTATAAGCAAGTACGGCGAAGGTGAAGCTCTTGCTAAAGACGCTAAGGTAAACTTTGCAGCATTTAAGTTGGAGGGCGTGGAATTTGTAGCCATGGATAATGCCATGGAAGCTGATTTTACTTTCAACGAAGCGCTGTCCCTTATAGTTATGTGCAAGGATCAAAATGAAATAGATTATTATTGGGAGAAGCTCTCGGCAGTGGCGGAAGCTGAACAGTGCGGTTGGATTAAGGACAAATACGGACTATCGTGGCAAATAATACCCGAAAGCATGGATGAGGTTTTTTATATGGGATCTAATGATGAAGTCGCAAGAGTTACTGAATCATTTTTAAAGATGAAAAAAATAGATTTAGCTGAACTTGAAAGAGCGAGGCAAGGCATTTAATGATAAGTTGTAAAAATGGAGGATCCATGAACAATTACAAGATGATTTTCAGTGATATCGACGGAACGATTTTAGATTCAAATCACAAAGTGTCCAACAAGACAAAAGAGGTTGTCAAAAAGCTGGAAGGAAAGAAGGTCCCGTTTGTATTGGTTTCTGCCAGGATGCCTAAAGGTATAAGAACAGTTATTAAAGAGCTGGAGATAAACTCTCCGATAGTCGCTTACAGCGGAGCTTTAGTCCAGGATAAAGAAGGAGTTGCTATTTCACAACATTCAATAAAAAGGCGGGAAGCTGTTGAAATTGCAGGATATATCAGAAAGGAATTTCCTGATGTAAGCATAAGCATGTACTCAAATGACTATTGGCTTACAGATGATGTTAAAAATCCATGGATAGTGGAAGAAGAGAAAATTACGGCTGTGAAGTCTGAAGCGGTTGGTTCATTCAGAGAAGTAAAGTCAAAAAAAATTCACAAGCTTTTGTGTATGGGAAATAAATCTGAAATAGAAGCTCTAGAGAGCAGCCTAGTCGGTAGGTTTGCAGGAATCAAGGTTTACAAATCCAAAGACACATACCTTGAAATCATGAATTTCAAGGCTTCAAAGTCTAAAGCAATGAAAATTCTAGGAGATATCTACCACATTTCTATGAAAGATACCATAGCGTTTGGAGATAATTACAACGATATCGATATGCTTCAAAGTGCTGGTCTTGGCGTTGCAATGGGCAACGCACCGGAGGATGTGAAGAAAGCTGCAGATATTATAGCTTTAAGCAACGATGAAGATGGAGTGTTTCATGTGATAGATAAAATTAAAATCATTGTATAAGCATAGCTGCGGAAATCATCGCAGCTTGCTTTAATTTTATGTTAAATATTTTATAATTTATTGATTTTTCGCTCTTAAGAGTTTATAATTCAATTATCTAATAACGATATCGAAAAACGATATAAAGTAGGGAGATAATAATGAATATAAGCAGTCCAAAAATAAAATGGAAAAGTTTTCTTAAAGATGTATTCATATGTTCCTTGGGAGCATATGGAGGACCAGAAGCACACTATGGGGTTTTTACCGACCAGCTGGTGGCAAAGAAGGGGTACTTGAGCGAAGAAGAAATGATAGAACTGATAGCCCTTTGCAGCATATTGCCGGGACCTACAAGTACTCAAACCATCGTGGCGATAGGACACAAAACCGGAGGTCCGGTCCTTGGGTTTTTGACTATGCTAGTATGGTCATTGCCGGTTTTGATAGTAATGACAGCGCTGTCTTTTATGTATCAGTTTATGGAAGACAGAAATATAAGCCAAGACATGCTTAAATATATAGGCCCGATGGCGGTAGGTTTTATAGTTGTAGCTGCATACCGGATTGGCAACAAAGTCATAACAGATAAAATAACGATTGGCTTATTTTTAATGGGTGCAGTAGTCACTTACTTTGTCAGAGAATCGTGGGTATTTCCATTAGTTCTGATAATCGGTGGATTCGTAAGCATCAAAACTTCCGGAGAGAATAACTTATGGAACAAAGTAAATATTGATCCTCCATGGAAATACTTCTTTGCATTCGTCTCAATTGCAATAATAGCTTTACTGGCTTCCCAGATAGTTAACAACAGAATTATAGCCCTGTTTGAAAGTTTTTATAGATACGGGTATCTGGTCTTTGGCGGAGGTCAGGTCGTGGTTCCGGTTATGTATAATGAACTGGTTCAGATAAATGAATATATGACTAACCAAGAATTTTTGACGGGTTATGGTCTGGTGCAGGGGTTGCCAGGGCCGATGTTTAGCTTCAGCGCTTTTGCTGGAGGCTTGGCAGCACGAGGTGGCAGCGCATTTACCCAATTGCTTGGAGCGGCATTTGCAGGAATTGGCATCTTTCTACCTGGCTTGCTTTTAATTTATTTCATTTATCCGGTTTGGGAAAGCGTCAAGCAGATTAGAGGCATAAAAGTGTCATTAAGGGGTATTAATGCTGTAGCAGGTGGGCTCATAGCCATAGCATCCATCATTGTCATGCAAAAAAGCGGCTTTACGCCTGAGAATGTAATAGTGTCATTGTTGACGGTATTTCTTTTGGTTAAAACAAAAATACCAGCGCCGATAATAGTATTGATTACTCTGATATTGGGCTTAGTGGTATAATATTAGAAATCTGATGTTAGGTGGAAGTTGTTTTGAAAATGGAAATTACTAGATTGATGCTTATACATTTTTTATACGGTCTTGCTTTTTATGTTTTATGGGATTGCGCAAATATTTGGCAGAGCATTAGCTTTTGGCAACGTGACATTAAACATCGAAGTATTGAAGAAAATAATGGCAATCAGACACCTTTTAAGGTGTTTTTTTATTGGAAAGCTTGACATGCGGACAAAAAAGAGTTAAAATACATTAAACATATAAGAAAACTAATAAATAAAAATTAAAAGGAGAATTTACATGAGCGAGAGAAAATTAAGTTTTGACACATTACAGGTACATGCAGGTCAAGAACCTGACCCAACAACGGGATCCAGGGCGGTGCCAATCTATCAAACTACTTCATATGTCTTTAAAGATGCAGAACATGCAGCAAACTTGTTTGGCCTAAAGGAATTCGGAAATATTTATACTCGGATCATGAATCCTACAAGCGATGTATTTGAAAAAAGAATAGCAGCTCTTGAGGGCGGTGTCGGCGCTCTTGCGGTAGCATCGGGATCGGCGGCGATAACATACGCAATATTAAACATTGTTCAGTCAGGGGATGAAATTGTAGCGGCGAGCACCCTCTACGGCGGAACATATAATCTGCTGTCCTACACATTGCTAAAGCTTGGAGTTAATACAGTTTTTGTAGACCCGGACGATCCGGAAAATTTTAATAGAGCAATAAGTGAAAAAACAAAGGCAGTCTTCATAGAGTCAATAGGAAATCCGGGCATCAACCTAATAGACATTGAAGCTGTTGCAAAGATCGCTCACGCTCATGATATACCACTTATAGTTGACAATACATTTGGGACACCTTATCTGATAAGGCCATTTGAATTTGGTGCGGACATAGTAGTTCACTCAGCAACTAAATTCATCGGAGGTCACGGTACGACTATTGGAGGAGTCATAGTTGATTCAGGAAATTTTAATTGGGAAGGCAGTGGAAAATTCCCGGGACTGACTGAACCGGACCCAAGCTATAATGGAGTAAAATACGTAGAGGCCCTTGGCCCACTGGCATATATAATAAAAGCTAGGGTACAGCTTTTAAGAGATACAGGCGCCGCTATTAGCCCGTTTAATTCGTTTCAGCTGCTTCAAGGACTCGAAACATTGTCTTTAAGAGTTGAGAGGCACGTGTCTAACACAAAAAAAATAATTGAGTTTTTGAAAGGCCATCCTGCAGTTGCATGGGTGAATTATCCAAGTCTTGAAGACAGCAAATACTATGAACTGTCAAAAAAATATTTCCCAAAGGGAACTGGATCCATATTCACCTTTGGAATTAAAGGAGGAGTGGAAGCAGGCAAGAAGTTCATCGACAGTCTTGAAATTTTTTCATTGCTTGCAAATGTGGCGGATGCAAAGTCACTGGTAATACATCCTGCCAGCACGACACACGCTCAGCTTTCTGAAGAAGAACAGATATCGGCGGGAGTGACGCCGGATCAGATAAGGTTATCCGTGGGAATAGAGGACGTTGAGGACTTGATCTATGATCTGGATCAAGCTTTGAACAAAGCGAATAACAACAAATAAAAAATACAAAACATGAGGTATTGATATGGGAAAACTGCTAATCATAAAAACTGGAGCTTCAGGTGAATCGATAAAAAAAGTATATGGAGATCACGACGAACGGATTATAAAAAAAACAGGCCTAAACAGGGAGAAAGTTGCTGTGGTGCCTGTATACAAGGGTCATAGACCGTATCTTCCGGATAACGTTAGTTCAGTTATCGTCACGGGCTCCCCATCAATGGTTACGGACAGGGAACCATGGAGCGTGGAGACTTCAGATTTTATCAAGGAGATTTCCCATAAAAATATACCGATACTGGGAATTTGTTATGGGCATCAGCTTTTAGCCGATGCTTTTGGTGGGGAAGTCGGTTATCATAAGTTGGGGAAGGAATCCGGAAAAGTGGATATCAAGCTCAGTGGTGTCGCTTCTATGGACCCGTTGCTTGGATCTATGCCTAAATCCTTTAAAGCCTATGCATTTCATGAACAAACTGTTACAAAACTGCCTGCAAATGCGAAAGTGCTGGCAGGCAACGGCTTTGAAAAAAATCATGCGGTAGCATACAGAGACAATGTTTGGGGAGTGCAATTCCACCCTGAGTTTAATGAAAATGAAAATGGTGAAACCCATGGAGAGGCGCTATTGAAAAGATTTGTACAGATTGCAGGATAAGAAAAACATCCATTTGATTATCTATAATAGAGTGTTGTTTTATAAGATTTAAGGGTATAAACTAACGCAGGACTACTATGGAAGGAGAATCTAAATGGGTTTTTATGACTTTAATGCAACGGCTATAGATGGCAGAGAAATCCCTATGGAAGAGTACAAGGGAAAAGTGGTGTTAGTGGTTAATACAGCCAGTAAATGCGGTCTGACTCCACAATTTAAGGAACTGGAGGAATTGTATCAAAAATATAAAAATGAAGGATTCGAGATACTTGGTTTCCCGTGCAATCAGTTTGCAAATCAGGAGTCTGGCAGCAATGAGGAGATACAGGAATTTTGCCAGATTAATTACGGAGTGACTTTTACCATGTTTGAAAAAATAGAAGTAAACGGCGAAAATGCCCATTCGCTGTACAAGTATTTGAAAGATGAAAAAAGTTCCCTTTTAGGCAAAGAAATCAAATGGAATTTTGCAAAATTCCTCATAGACAGAGAAGGTAATGTCTATAAGAGATATTCCCCTACGACTGTTCCAATAAAACTCGACAAAGAGATTGCAAAATTATTAAGCAAATAATGTGAGGTGAAAATATGTATTCAGATGCGATTACACCGGATGAGTATATCGAAGCTGTGGCGGATAACCAAAAGGATGCTTTAAAAAAACTTAGAAAAGCAATCCTGGAAAATCTGCCTGAAGGCTTCGAGGAAGTCATGTCTTACGGAATGATAGGATATGTAGTTCCGAAGAGTGTTTACCCAAAAGGCTACAAGGTGAATCCGGATGAGCCACTTCCTTTTGCCGGTCTTGCTGCTCAAAAAAATTATATCTCACTCTACCACATGGGTGTCTATATGTATCCAGAAATTTTAGATTGGTTCGTTGGGGAGTATTCTAGTAGAGCGAATACAAAGCTGGACATGGGTAAAAGCTGTATACGTTTTAAAAACCCAAACAAGATTCCCTACGAACTTGTTGAGGAGCTATTCAGGAAGATCTCTGTGGAAGATTATGTAGACAGGTATGAAAAATCCACCCAGAAATAGTATCAAACCCGTATAATGTTGGTTTCATTCAGATACATGTTAATATTTTGACATGGCTTGACATTATTAAAAAATGGGTATTATATACTTAGAACATAGAAAGGGTGGTACAAATGAAACTTCTTGACAAGCTTCAGCATAGCCTGAAAGGGCTCTTAGACGCAATTGCCCGCTATCCTTTAACAACAGCCTTTCTGTTGGCAGCAGCAGTCGTAAATGCTCTGGCAATAGAAAACGCAGGCTACCCCAATATAATGTACAATAAGCTGTTCGTAGTGTTTTTAGTAGGAGCTTTCTTAGCTACCGTGGCACAAGTTGGCTATGAAAGGTTTTTTAAGAACATGCAGAAAAGGTTGATTCTTTTTGGAGCGGCTGGTTTGCTTACTGCAGGGTATTTCTTTATAGTGAACAGCTCCCCTGAAATAGGGGTCGACATCCTAGTAAGAACTGTTGCATTGGTGTTTGCACTGTTGATTGCATTTATTTGGATTCCTTCAATAAAATCAAAAGTGGATTTCACCCAATCATTCATGGCGGCATTCAAGGGATTTTTCGTCTCAGGCTTTTTTTCCGGGGTATTATTTGGAGGAATTAGCTTAATACTAGGTGCTGTAGATCTGTTGCTGTTCAATGTAGCAGGAGAGTTATATGCGCACTCGGCAAATATTGTTTTTACGCTTTTCGCATCTTTGTACTTTTTATCCCTTATACCCGACTACAATGTAGCTGATGAGGAAAAAATAGAAAGGGCGGTGAGCAGCAGCAGGTTTTTGGAAGTATTGATATCAAACATCATAATTCCCCTTGCTTCAGTATTTACTGTGATCTTGATTTCGTATATCGCATTGAATATTGGAGGGCGGTTCTGGGAAGAAAATTTGCTGGAGCCTATGCTTGTTTCTTACTCCATAGTGACCATAATAATTTTGACATTGGCTGCTAACCTTGACAACAGGTTTGCCAATCTTTTCAAAAAAATATTTCCAAAGATATTGATACCAATTGTGTTGTTTCAAGTTATTGCTTCGGTCATGAAGATTGGAGATGTGGGAATCACCCACAGCAGATACTACGTAATTATGTATGGTGTTTTTGCCATTGCTGCCGGTGCGGTCTACAGCTTTTTAAAGCCCGGGAAATACGGAATTGTAGCTATCGTACTGATATGCTTGTCTGTGGTTTCAACAGTGCCTCCAATTGATGCCTTTAGCGTCAGCAAGAGAAATCAGATTAACACACTGATTAACGTGCTGACTAGAAATGACATGCTGATTGACGATGAGATAATTCCCCGATCAGATATTGACAATCAAGATAAAAGGATAATTATCAATACCACATCGTATATCTACAGAATGAATTACACGGAAGACGTAGAGTGGCTGCCTGACAGCTTTGTTTATTATACAGATTTTGAAAAGATTTTTGGATTTAAAGAGTATGAAATCGATGGTCGAGGGGATTATGTTTCAATAGTGAGAAATAAGTCAGAAGCACTCGATGTATCAGGATATCAGGCGATGACAGTTATATATTTTGAAGATATCAAAGCTAGAGGGACCGAGCCTTATGAAATAGATTTCGCATTCGGGCAACAAGTGTATACTATAGCTTTCGCATCTGATGAGGAAGGTGATGGAAGATTTTACATTGAGCATCAAGGAAATGAAGAACTTACCCTCTGGATTAGTCAGATAGTAGATAGTTTTGGGGATATTCAGACAGGAAGTGTGGAAATATCCACAGAAGAAGCAACATTCGAAGTTGAAAACAACAACTTGAAGATGAAGGTGGTTATAAATCACTTGGATAGATATGAAACGGAAGATGGATATAGATGGAATGGTGAAGCCTATGTAATGTTGGGTTTTAATGACTGAGAGGACTTTTGTCCTCTCTTTTTGTGTGAGAAAACCATACGCTGTGCGTATGGTTCAAAAAAGCTTTAGCTATGGAGAGAAAAAGTCCTCCTGTGATAAAATTGAACTGGTTTCGCCGACCGTTCAAAATAACACAAGGAGGA
>Ga0334893_1001084_pt1 | contig 28850 bp, 20 predicted proteins | sample GraSluR3_MG_5_FD_207218 | JGI IMG/M metagenome (GOLD analysis project Ga0334893, IMG submission 207218) | Sludge microbial communities from methane-producing bioreactor in Wageningen University, Netherlands - Granular Sludge_09_05-R3 | ecosystem: Engineered > Bioreactor > Anaerobic >...
AACCTTAATAATATCGTCTGTTGAGGCCAGCTTAATGCTTGAAAAGTCAATCTGAAACTCTTTTGTCCCTGCCCCCACTTCACCGGAGGCCAGTAGTCCAACAGGACTTTTCCAGTTTGTCTCAAAGCCATTGAACTGAACCTGAGAAACCTGCCAAACCACCTTGGTGGCAGCTGCTGCATCATTCAGGTTAAAGTAGAACCACCTCTTCGATTCCCCTTCCCTGTCCACAAATGCCGTCATGGTGGAATCTGTGTAGACATTCTTCTGCACTTCAGTTGCCATTAAGTTGATGTTGATGGGCTGCAGAATCAAGGATCCGGTGCTTGGCTTGCCAAGTGGCTTTGCTTCGCCGGTGGCAACGTAAAGGTCGATCCTGTCATCATATTGGGGAAAGAATAGATTTCCACCCTCCATGGCTCTGAAGTTCTCCAAGGGATTGGTCAGGTTTAGGATATTGCTGTAGGTTGAGATGATCCCCGAATTGTCCTCAGGCAACAGAATTCCAGGGTTTTGCAGTATCGGTCCCTGGGGCTCCCCATCCTTGAAGCTTACATAGGTCCTTTTCATAAGTACGATTGCCTGTTCCCTGGTTGTGTTCTGGAGGGGTCCAATGAGGTTGCTTCCTATCCCCTTCATTATGCCGTTTCCATATGCGAACCTTACTGAGTCCATTGCCCAGGATGCTATCTGGTTCTGATCGGAAAATGGAAACTCCCCTGTGTAGCTCTCCTGTATCCCAGTTAAGGCAACCTTTAAGGTCCTGTGTATCATTACACAGATCTCCTGTCTTGTTATGTCCTTGTATGGGGCAAATTCTGTTGCGCTCACACCCTTCACAATTCCCAGATGAAATGCCTTTACAATATCCTCATTCTTTGTGTCCTGGAAGGGATTAACTCCTCCCATTGCCTGGTTCCCTGACAGGGCTTCATAGAGCCTGACGGCAAGGATGCAGAACTCCTCTCGTGTGATATTCTTCCTGTAGCTATTCATTACACCAGGATATGTCAGATCAAGGTTGTATGCTTCAATAAGCTCCTCCTCTGCCCAGCCGCTCTGGGTTCCATCAAAGATTGATGATTGCGTTTCCGCCACAAGGCTTGAGGAGCTTCCAAAGAGTATAGCAAAGACCAACAGGAAGCTTACGGCTTTTTTAATCTTATTTTCATCTCACTCATTCCTTTCCTTTTCTGATTGTGCTCTTCTCAGTGGATTTATACCCACAATCGTTCATCGCATTAAAGTTTTAAAGTCATCGGCTTGAAATTTACAAAAAAACTGCAAACACAGTGATGATTGTTTGCAGTCCTTGCTTAATTCTATAGCTTTGGTATCACTTTCTCTATGAAGATTTCAACAAGCCCGGGATCAAACTGGCTTCCGGCATTTTCCCTCAGCTCCTTGACAGCATCCTCAAGGCTCATGGGATTTCTGTAGGGTCTGTGGGATACCATTGACTGGTAGGCATCCGCTATTGCAATTACCCTTGACTCCAATGGAATCTCCTCACCCTCAAGTCCTTCGGGATAGCCCTTTCCATCAAAGCGTTCGTGATGATAACGAATGGCCTTGGCATACTTTTCATGGTGTCCTAGAATTCTGAGTATTTCATAGCCTGCCTGAGAGTGCCTCTTGATGATTATCATCTCTTCATTGGTCAAAGGATCCCTCTTGTTCAATATCTCCTGGGAAACGATAATCTTTCCGATGTCGTGAAGCTCAACAGCCTTCCTGAAATCCTCAGCCTCTTCCTTCGACTTCCCAGTCTCCCTGTACAGGCTGGCTGCCATCTGGCTGGTTTCTTCATTGTGCTGCTTTTCATCCTCAAATTTTTTCCTGTTCTCCTCCAGGAAATCCAGAATGATTTTCTTCTTCACATCCTTGTTGTTCAAGTGTTTGTTTTCATACATATAGGAGTCCGCATACCTTAGATTGTCATCAATTGCTTCCCCTTCACTTGTCTTTGTTGAGAATCCAACAGCAAGTGAAAGCCTGAGTGATTCAACCCTGTGATCATGACCATTCCTTTGGATCCGCTCCTTGATCTCCCTGGCTTCCTCTGCCGAGGTCTTGGGAAGGAGGATTAGGAACTCATCCCCGCCTGTTCTGGCAATGATGTCATCGGCTCTGAAGGTCTCCCTAAGGAGATTTGCAGCCTCCCTGATGATGCGGTCTCCCATTTCATGTCCAAAAATATCATTGGTCAGCTTCAGGTTGTTCATGTCAACTATCATGACTGTGAAGGGAAGATTCCTTACGGTATCCAATCGCTTGATGGCATCCTCTACATATCTTCTGTTGTAGAGTCCGGTCAGTTCGTCATGGAAGCTAAGGTATTCAATCTTTTTCTGCTTCCTGACTGATTCGGTAATATCCCTAAAGACTATAACATATCCCTTGGTCTCTCCACTTTGGAGTCTTACGGTGGCAATGCTGTTATTGAGGATCACTTCCTCCCCGGACTTGGTGATCATAAGACCCCGCCTATGATTCCCGTTTCCGGTCTGTCGAGCCACCATAAGGATATCCTCAGGTTTTCTGGTCTCTGGATGATGCAATAGAAATACATCCTTCAGCAGCTTTCCCTGTGCTTCCTTGAAGGCCCATCCGGTCATTTCCTCAGCTGCCGGGTTGAGTACTGTAATCCTGCCTTCTACATCGGTTGATATGATTCCATCCTCAACTGACAGTAGGGTTGACTGGAATATCTCCTTTTCCAGGAACAGCTCCTGCTCAGCCTTTTTCTGGGCAGTGATGTCAGCCATGCTCCCTAGCATCCTTACGGGCTTTCCGTTCTCGTCCCTAAGGAGCGTTCCCCTGTCCCTGATCCAGATGGTCCTTCCATCAGGAAGGGTCATGCGATGTTCACTGTATAGGTTTTCCTGACCACTTATGGCCCTGGCTATGTTATCTCTTAGCTTCTCCTCATCCTCCGGATGGACCTGAGCCACAAACTGGTCTATTTTGTGATAGTCCGTATCGTAGGGAACTCCCATGATTTCACACCACTTCTTGTTGTGCCTTACTACTCCCTCTTCAAAGTGCCAGTCCCACAAGCCCTCACCAGCTACATCAAGTGTTATGCTCATGGTTTTTTCCCTCTCCTTGAGCTTTAGCTCCATGTGCTTCTTTTCAGTGATGTCATCAAGAACTATTGCAAGATATGCTTCCCTAGGCCGATATACAGACAGGTTCCACCATCTTCCAAGCTCTTCTACATGGTATTCAAATTGCCTTGACTCACCTGTTTCAAGAACCTGGTCTATTTGTCCCGTGTCCACCCTGTTGCTTATGGATACAAGTTGGAAAAGGGATTTGCTTAGAATTTCATCCTTGGGCATTGATGACATGACCTCAAAGGTATTGTTTGCATCCACAATTTCATAGTCCTGAAAATCCTCATATCCCCTGTTGGTTGCTTTTACAAGAAGAAAGCCTTGATTCATTTCATCTATAAGGGTTCTCTTTTCCTTTTCATTTTCCTCGGCAGCATTTTTAAGCCTTTGCTGCTCCCTGATGAACTGCTGGATGTACCTTACACCCAGAAACTGGATTATAAGAAACACAACCGCCAATACAATGATATACCTTAGGTAAATGTTTTTCCTAAACTCTATCAATGGTCCCAGAACCTCATCCTCAGACAAGCTTATGGCTACTGTCTTTCCCATAGAGTCACTGTGGATGTAGGAGGTCACCCTTCCATCCTCTCTGGTAACGGAATCCTCATACTGAGCAATGAGAAACTCAATTTTGTAGCCGTCTGCTTCCATCTCTCTAATAATCGGACTGATATCCGTCAAGACCACATCAAATCCAAGTATATCCTCACCATCCATTATTGGCGACTGGACCACAACAACCCCATGGGAGAAGTGGTTCAGCACAACCTCCGTCTCATCCCAGTTTATATAGTTCTTGATGTTTTTGTCAGGGCCAACCACATGGACAATGCGCCCATCCACTGTGACCCTTCCGGCAGTCCTTGACCTGTCAAAGGCTGCAATGCCCTCCTCATATCTTGGCACTGTGTATTCCCTTAGCTCCTCAAAGTCCATATCTCCATTGAGGTAATTCCTTATGGCGTTTTTTATGTTGGTCCTGCTTGATAGTGACCTGGCACTGTTGCTTATGTTTATCAGCCTTTCGTTCAGTACCTGGTACTTGTTGTATGTTGTCAGCTGAAAGTCCCTTAAAACTCCCTCTTCAAGGCTAGAGGATATGGGTTCGTTTATTCCAATATATATGGACAGGAAGACCACAGCGACTATTATTAAGATTAACATTCTAATTCTCTTATGGATCTGCTTCAAGTCTTCCCCTCCCCTTTTCTAATTGATAATGTAATGATTGCAAATTGTGTATAATTGTCTGATAATAAGTAAAAATACAAATTTTCATACCTTACAATTTTATCATATATTTATCAATTAGTCATTATGAATATTATTTTGTCAATCATCAGGACTGTTGTCTTTGTCCTTAAAGGATGAAGCAGCATATGCGCTTTACCGTAATATTGTATTGAAATTATGTTCACAATCTGTTACTATTAAGTTGAAAAGATTCATATGGACTCCGATTCTGTCTTTCCCACATCATGATTGACGCAAATCGGAAACTCAGAACACTGGGCCAGAAAAGAGATTTTCTGACCTGCCATGCTTGCAAAGGGGTTGTTCACTTACGGTGGATAGCCCCTTTATTGTGTTTTTGATAATTTGAAGGAGGGATTTAAATGAGTACACTGACGGGAAAAATCCTTAGGATCAACTTAAGTGACAGAAGTACGGAAACTGTACAAATCAATGAGGAATGGAAGGATCTCTATGTAGGCGGCGAGGGCTATGCGGCAAGGATTCTTTTCGACCATCTTGAGCCTGGCATGGACCCAATGGATGAAAGGAACATGCTTGTTTTTACCACAGGTCCCTTGACCGGAACTAAGGCACCCTCGGCCGGCAGACTTTGCATCGGCTACAAGTCTCCCCTTACAGGTACCATCGGCATGACAAATGTTGGCGGGCACCTTGCACCAATGATAAAGAGGGCAGGCTATGATGTAATCATAATCACTGGCAGGAGTGAAACCCCGGTATATGTCTACATCAAGGACGAAGGGGTTCATTTCAAGGACGCCGCTGCTCTTTGGGGCAAGAATACTGAGGAAACCGAGGATGCAATCCGCCAGGAGCTTGGGGAGTCCAAGGTGAGGATTGCAGAGATCGGTCCGGCAGGTGAAAGGCTTTCCCTTATATCCTCAATAATGATCGACAAGCACAGGGCGGCTGGCCGTGGAGGTCCTGGAGCCATAATGGGGGGTAAAAACCTTAAGGCCCTGGCAGTATACGGGACCGGAAAGCTTGAGGTGGACAACCCTGACATGATGGACCAATTCTCCAAGAGGGCTCGGGAGGAGCTTGACGCAGAAGCCTTTGTACGGGAGGAGCTCAAGCCCTTTGGCACCCCTTCCTTTACTGATTCCATAAATGCCCTTGGTCTTCTGCCCACCAAGAACTGGCAGCTGACAACCTTTGATTCCGCCATGGACAAGATTGGTCACAAGGCATACCACGATACCCTGAACGTAAAGGCATGGGCCTGCTTTGGATGCCCCATCGCCTGCGGCAGACACACTGAAATCATGGAGGGACAATACAAGGGCGAAACCGGAGGAGGCCCAGAGTACGAGACAGTTGGCGCCTTCGGCTCCAAGTGCTTTGTTGATGATCTTAATGCAATAACAAAGGCCGGCTATATATGCAACCGCATGGGCCTTGATACCATATCCACCGGGCAGACCATAGCCTCTGCAATGGAATGGTTTGAGAAGGGTTTGATTGACCTGGAGACCACAGGTGGAATCGACCTGTCCTTTGGAAATGCCGAGTCAATGGTTAAAATGACAGAGATGATCGCAAACAGGGAAGGCTTTGGGGACGTATTGGCTGAAGGTTCCCTGAGGGCGGCGAGAAAAATAGGTCCAGAGGCTGAGAAGTACGTATTCCAGGTCAAGGGAATGGAGCTTGCATCCTGTGGAGTAAGGGCCAGCAAGGGAGAATCCCTGTCACACCTTATCTCCCCAAGAGGCGCGGACCACCTTAGACCATATGCTTCAGTAATCGATGCCTTTGGGTATCTTGAGCCGGAGCTGGGGATAAGTGAAAAGGTATCCCCATTTGAGGATGAGAACAAGTGGTGGGTCAAGCCCTTTATGGAGCTTTCAATGATGACCAACCTCCTTGGGGTTTGCCTCTTCGCAAGCATAACCCTTGCGGTGAAGGGCAGCACCTGGACAGGGCTCTACAATGCTGCCACAGGGGATGAAAAGACCCTTAAGGAGATGATGGAAGCCTCTGAAAGGGTAATAAACCTTGAGAGATTGTTCAACGCCAGAGAGGGCTTTGGACGCAAGGATGAAAAGCTTCCTGTTAGGCTTGCCCAGGAGCCAGCACCTGATGGCCTTGGAAAGGGCCAGGTGGCAAATGCCGAGGTCATGCTGGATGAGTTCTACGAAAGCATGGGCTGGGACAAAGAGACAGGACAGCCTACAGAGGAGACCTTGAAGAGACTCAGATTAATGTAGCTACAATTTATCAAAATGAGCAAATTAATTCCCGGTACCTTTATGTCTATGGGTACCGGGAATATTTGCTGCTCACTGCCTATCTGTTGTCAACCTTCTCTGGGTACATGTCATGATTCTCAAGCCTTTTCAAGGCCATCCCCTCCCACTTTGTACCAGGCTTCCCATAGTTGCAATATGGATCTATGGATATACCGCCCCTGGGTGTGAATTTTCCCCAGACCTCAATATATTTGGGGTCGAGAAGCTTTATAAGGTCCTTCATGATTATATTCATGCAATCTTCATGGAAATCCCCATGATTTCTGAAGCTGAAAAGATACAACTTCAATGACTTGCTTTCAACAAGCAGATCATCAGGTATATATGATATATATACTGCTGCGAAATCCGGTTGTCCTGTCATTGGACAAAGGCTTGTGAACTCCGGGCAATTGAATTTTACAAAGTAATCATTACCTGGGTGTTTGTTGATAAAGCTCTCAAGGATTTCAGGGTTGTAATTATAGTTATATTGTGTACCCTGATTTCCCAGGAGTGACACACCTTCCAACTCTTTCTTGTTTCTTCCTTCCATTTCCATACCTCCATTTACTGTCTAGATTTCAGTTTCTTCACTAAAAGCACTCCTACAATACCTGGTATTATCTGACCTATAAGCACACTTGCAGCAAGTACTGTATATGGCACCTCAATTATGATGGACAGCCAAATCGGCACAACCAGGCCAGGCACAAGTATAATTGGCATTGCAATTAGCCAGTCGCCTAGATTTCTATGGGAAATTAGGTGTATAAGGTATGAGGTTGTTACTCCCACCAGAAATCCTCCTAATACATCAAAAATTCCCAAGCCTCCCATGACCATGTTACTGAGCATATTGCTCAGACCCAATGGTATTATCAGGAAAGGGTAGATTGCACTTAAAGCATACACCGATGTTGCAATCCTGATCTGAAATTGTCCAAATGCAAAGCTTTGGGTCAGGAACATAATTATTACATACAGGGCCATAACAATTCCAGAAAGAGCAAGTCTGAAGGTGTCCACTCCTTGTTTCTGATTGATCATTCTATCACCTATTCTTGTTATTTTGCATAATAAAAGGGCAGAATCAAATTCTGCCCAGACAAAAACTAATACAGATATGCAATTTAAAGAAACTATAAATCAACCTATCATACGTATCCTAGTTTTGTTTAGAGACAGGATGGTTTCGAACTGTCTTATGCAATTAGATTTATTCTAACAGGTTTTGGCAAGTTGTGCAATCTCTTTAAGGTGCTTGTGTGTTTATCTTTTGATAATGTCACCTTATAATTATCTTTTGATTATGTCACAATAATCTTATGAAAAAAGAGGTGCAATACTTATTGAATGATAAACAGATCAACAGATACAGAGTTTTATCAAACGTAATCGAAGGAAATCTTAAAGCTTGTGATGCTGCTAAAAATCTCAATTTGAGTGAACGTCAAGTATACCGCTTAATTAAAGGAGTGAACAAAGAAGGCGTGACTTCCCTCATTCACAAGAATTCCAACAAGAAACCTTCCCACACTTTTGATGATGAGTTTAAGCAACACATTCTAAGTTTAAGGAGTTTCGAACGCTATAAAGACTCTAATTTTACACATTTTAGAGAACTCTTAGAGGAGCGTGAAAGCATCTCCATTAGCTACAATGCCCTGTATACTCTTCTGACTTCAAATGGGTTCAAAAGTCCCAAGAAGAGACGTAAATCAAAAAACCACAACAGACGTAAAAGAAAGTCCAAAGCAGGTATGCTGATTCAGATTGATGCAACACCATTTGAGTGGTTTGGAGACTCTGTTAAGTATGCGTTGCATGGTGCCATTGATGATGCTACTGGTCAAGTAGTCGGCCTATACATGACCAAGAATGAGTGCCTCCATGGCTATCTTGAAGTCATAAGACAAATGGTCCTAAGACATGGTGTCCCAACATGTGTCTACAGTGATATGCACACGATATTCAGATCTCCTATTGCAAGCAAAGTCTCGGTAGAAGAGCAGCTAAAGGGCAAATCCATCAACAAGACACAATTTGGAAGGGCAATGGAAGAACTAGGTGTTTCACTGATTTATGCCAGATCACCACAAGCCAAAGGAAAAGTCGAAAGATTGTGGAATACATTGCAGAGCAGGTTGCCCACAGACCTTAAGATTGCCGGTGTAACCTCAATTGAACAAGCTAATGAGTTTTTAGCTGACTATATCAATTCATTCAACTCCAAATTCGCCGTCGAGCCTGAAGAACCTATATCAGCATATGCTCAGCTACCTGACCACTTGAATCTGGACCATATTTTAAGTGTTAAATTCAGTAGAGTTACTGACAATAGCAGCGTTTTCTCCATCCACAGCAAACATTTTATGGTTGTCGCTTCACAAGAATTGCCTGAGGTACCCAAGAAGTCAAAGGTAAACGTCATCATAAGCACTTCAGCAGGCATCAAGGTAGAGTATCAAGGGAATGTCTATGATACCATCAACTACATTAAACCTAAGAAATCTAGCAACCCAAAAGGTAAATCAAAGTCAAAATACATACCACCTGATGATCACTATTTCAAATATGGAAGTGACAAGTTCAAAAAGGTCTACTTTGATGAAAGTTATGAAGAAGTGCTGGCGATTCTACAAGAGATATTCCTGCGAAAATACGCTTAATATCTCACTTCCAAATCATTTGAGGCTAATCTTTTAACAGTTGAGAAGATTTAAAATGTCAAGGACAAGCTTGCTTGTTCATATATCCTTGACATTTTAAATTGAGCAACTAGAGTTCCCAAGCCTCAAATGGATTGAACACTTAATTATCTACTGACATTTTCAAGAGATAATTAGACTGGTTTTTACTGACATTTTCAAAAGTTATTGACATCTCTTTAAGGTGCTTGTTGTTTTTTAGTACAAATACTCTTGACAGATAAAGTGCTAAAATGTATTATCAAATCATGGATTAGTTGTTAAGATATCCTTTTATTTTGGGATTTCCCAACTGTTCAACCTACAAACTGAAAAGGCAAACCCTGTGAAAGCAGAGGACGCAAAGCCACGGGCCTAAGGGAAACTATGGTAGCCGGGTTGCCACAAAGACATGTGCTGAAATTTCATGGCTCTGAATGGTAACCCATCCAGAGCATTTTTATTTGCCTGGATCGGAAACAAGAAAGGAGATGGGATATTATCATGAAACGTTGGTTAGGATTTTTATCATTTTTGATTGCATTGTCGATGGTTTTGGCATCACCCATGGGAGCAATAGCTGATGAGGTAGAAGCTGAAATTGAAGAAGATGTTCAAGAAAGTGAAACGGAAGAGGTTGATGTTGACAATAAAGAAAACAAGGGCCGTGGCAAGGGGATTGGCAAGATCAAAGATCAAAGCAAGGAATGGAAAGAAATAAAGGCTGGTCTGGAGACAGATAAGGATGAGCTTGAGGTTCTGAAGGACGAGCTTGAGATTGAAATCGAAGAGCTGGTGGCCCTTTTAGAGGCTGCCGAGGAAGCCGAGGATTCAGATGCAATTCTTGAACTCCAGGCTCAGATTGCTGAGCTTAAGGTAGAATTTGACGGCTACAAGAGCCTTATGAAGCAGAAGATTAGGGAAATGCAGCAGGTCATGAGGGAAAAGTACACCCAGGAAGAGTGGGACCTTCTCATGGTAAATGCATCTGAACTTGAGGGTGCTGAAGGCATCAGAATGCTGCCTGCAGAAAACATCCTTATGCCTGGCAAAAACCTTAAATTCGATGTCCCCCCTGTAATCAAGGAAGGCAGGGTCCTGGTACCAATAAGATCAATTTCAACCGCTCTAGGTGCTGAGGTTACCTGGTATGCTGAGACCAAAACAGCTACAATTGTTTATGGGGAAACTGAAATTCTATTTGATGTGGAGGCTATGGAAGTATCAGTAAATGGAGATGAAATAGAGCTTGATGTTCCAGCAGAACTGATGGAGGGAAGGATAGTTGTTCCCTTGAGATTCATTGTTGAGAATATGGGACTTAATATAGAATGGGAACCTGAAACAGAAACCGTGGAAATAACCGAATAGTAGCTAAGTATAAAGATAGTTGAATCACCCTATTATAAAAGGACTTGGAATCCCAGAAATGAGATCTCGAGTCCTTTTTGTTGGTTTGTTATTTTTGGATACAAAAGGTCCATACAGCTTGTCACAAGTAGCTAGCAATACAATTTAATATAACAACCTATGTTCACTAAAGATCAAATCCTGACCAAGTTGATTTGGATGCGGGTCGCAGAATCTGTTATAGAATCCTGTCAGACTGTCTTTGCTGGCATGTTTATTGAAAGCACTATATATGTCCACAACGATGTAGTCAAAGTCATCGGCTAATAAACTACCGTACAGGGTTTCAGTGTTTTCAATGATATAGTTTAATCCCATCTTCCCTGAACTACTGCTGAAATAAGGATCGACCAATTTGTAATAATCGTCGCTAATACGATATGGATTGTATATTGTCATAACAATAAGGGTCACATTTGGGTTCAACTCCTCTATCCCATCGATAACCCGAGGCCAATAAGCTTCAAAATTGTCCCTGCCTGCATCGGCCACTGACCAGTCAATATCATATTTGTTGAGTCCGGACATTCCCCTTGATGCGGCATCCATGATGTCATTGGCTCCAACACAAAGTGTTATCACATCAGCTGCACTAATTGCAGCACTCATCTGATCAAGCTGGTTCAACACATCTACTGTGTTGTGGCCACTTACGCTTGCATCGATGAAGTTTCCACTTTCCACATCATAATAATCAGCAAACTGTTCAACATAGCTATAGGAGTCAGTTCCGCCACCCAGGTAGTTCCAGAGGCTGGTGTAGTAGGTTCCGGAGGGTATTGAATCTCCCAAAGCCACATACTTGAGAGGCTCCTCTGGTGGTGGATCTCCACCTGTTTGAATAACTGTAACTGTAACGGTTGCAGTTGATCCTTCATTTAATGTGTAGGTGAAGGAATCCTCTCCAATAAATCCAATTGTTGGTGTATAGGTTATATAGCTAGTATTATTTATTACGGACCCTTTAGCTGGTGCTGAAACTGATTCAATATACATATCGCCACCGTCAATATCAGTATCGTTATCCATAACATATAAGTCCACAGCTAAGTTCATATCTGTCGAAACACTGTCATCTACAGCCACCGGTGGGTCATCCACAGGATTTATTGTCACACTGACAGTGGCAGTAGCACTGCCGCCATTCCCATCAGATACTGTAACCTGGAATGAGTCAGAGCCGTTATAATCTTGATCAGGTGTGTATGTCACTTTTAGTCCATCTATTGATGCTATACCACTTGATGGGTCACTTGAAACCTGTGCTGTCAAAGCGTCTCCATCTGGATCAGTCGCTTCCAATGTTCCTGTTACTACTGTATCCTCATCTGTTGTCAGAATTAAATCCTTAACAGTTGGCGGACTGTTCTCTGGTGTACCCCCTTCAATGTTAAAGGTTGCATATAACCTATCTGAGGAACTTCCATCACTTACGGTAATGGTTGCTGTTTCTGTAAAACTTCCAGCAATATACTCATATATGACCTTTTCCTGTATCCCTGCGGATTTTCTGCTTATGAGATCAAGATTATCCAAATCATCATCCCAGGTAAGAGTTTTTGAACTTCCATACCTTGCAACAACCTCAAACTGGTAGCTTTCACCTTGAGATAGGGTAACTGAAAAGTCTGAAGTGGTTATATCCACACCTGTATTTCCTCCAGGCTTGGCAGCATACGCAGCTGGACCCATTGCCACAAGTATCATAATCACAACAACTATAATCGATAACCTTCCCTTAACCCTTCTTCCTTTCATTTTTCTCACTTCCTTAAAAGAATATTACTTGTATTCTACCCCCTTCAAATTCATAAGCTCTTCTATAACGATCATCTCCTTCCCCCTTCAGAAAGAATCACTCGTGTCCTTATCAAATGTTGGATAAATCTTTCAAAGTATCCTTATTTACTTAGTATTTACAATTTCATCCAGCAAATTGTTAAATTTTCTACCTACTATAAAAATACCCTGTCAACAATACTCCAAATAAAACATTTTGTACATATGTCATGTTTTGTTACATATAGTCATAGTGTCTGTAAATCAACATAAAAAGCACTTCGTTACTCCTTATATGAGAGTTGAAGTGCTGTTTATCAATATTTATTTAGTTGGCTTTTTCAATCTTTTTAACTGGTCTTGAAATCGAGAGTATGACAAGCCCTGCAAAAACAAGTCCCATACCCACTCCTGACAGTATAGATAGGCTTTCCTTTAGCAGAAACACTCCCAGCAGTGCTGCAGTTACAGGCTCCGCAAGAGTGAGGGTCACAGCCTTGTGCAGCTTTGTCCCCGAAAGTCCATATGAGAAGATTACATATGCAAATGCAGTTGTGATCAGCCCAAGATGCAAGGCAACAGCAATCCCCCTTGCCGTAAGGAGCCAATCCAGGCTATAGATCAAAAGAAATGGGGATGTTATAATTGCTCCCATTGTAAATACAATTCCCGTTACAGCCTCAGGTGAGAACTCATCCAGGAGGTTCTTTGTGGATGCTGTGTAGGTGGCATAGGACAGTCCCGCTCCAAGAGCCAAAAATATTCCATATACGTTGACGGAAAGTTCATCTCCTCCCACCACAAGGAGAATACAACCAAACACAGATACAAGTGTTGATATCAGCCATTTACGTCCAGGATTCTCTCTGTTTACAGCAAATGATATCAGTCCAGCGAATATGGGTGCACTACCTATTGCAACAACAGTGCCCATTGCCACCCCTGTAAGTAGGACAGCTGCAAAAAATGTAAGCTGGAAAGATGCCATGCTCACTGCCCCAATATATGTACTCTTTCTTGAGAAAATATCCCTTCCCTTTAGCTTACCCCTTAAGAAGGCATAAAGAAGCAGAACTCCGCCGCCCAATGCCAGTCTGACGGCTCCTATTGACATTGGTGTAGCACCCTCAGGTGCAAAATGCTGAGCTGTTCCAATTGTTCCCCAAAGAACCGCTCCCAGCATAACCATCATTGAATTTATAAATTCATTTTGCTTCAACAGCTATCACCCCTATTAAACAAAAGGACGAATCTTAATGTTAATACAAAAAGATACGCCCTAAATGTTTCTATTTGGTACGCCCAGAGGGATTCGAACCCCCGACCAACTGGTTCGAAGAGTGAATTTCCTCTATTTTTCAACATTCTAAGGCTTTATCATTCTATTTCATTGTGTAGTAAACGGTGCTATTTTGCTCCTACTTTAGGGGATTGATTCCTTCGGAGCAGATTACCAAATGATGAATTATGGTATCCTATATCAAATAATATCATCCTTACTGCTCCGTCTATTGCTCCAGTCAAGTCCATATTATTGTGTTAATGAATACTTTAATGACTACAAACTTAAGATACTGATATCCTTCAAATAAATTAATTCCCACTAGCAATGATGTATTTAATACTCAGTTAATGAAAATGTTCTACAAAGTATTGCTCTTTCCAAAATTACAGACTGAACATAAAGTTTGAAGATTGTCTATGATAGTTTCTCCTCCTTTTGACCATGGTATTATATGGTCTACATGAAGTTCTACTGCAGGATCATTTGAAGGAGAGGCACCACAAGCACAGCACTTGAAGTTATCTCTTTTTAGGACTGCAAATCGTACTTTCATGCTTGGACTACGAGTTGTTTGATGTCTGTAATTAGAGTTAATGGTATTATTATCAGTTATGTTCTCTTCATAATCCTGCTTTTTTAGGTCACAATCATATCCGATTATCCTTTCTCCATTGACACATTTTCCTACTATGAATTCTCCCTGCCCTTTAGGTTTATGATAAATATTGCCATTATAAGGATAGTTGGAACCTAAACATCTATAGGCCCCATTACCTAAGAACTCAAACACAGCTGGCTTCTTTAGTGTAATCCCATTGTTGACACGATTGTAGCAATAATCAGATGGTATGATTGAGCCTCTTTTTGTGCCATATCTTTTTGAAAGAATATTATATAGTTCCTGTAATGTAATGATATAGTCTGTACCAAAATTAATAGATAGTTCATTTGCGATTTCTTTAATTTGTTCATCTATCGTCATCAATTAACTCCCCTTTCATTAGATAATCATACTTGGATGGTTCTTGCCCACAAAACACAAGTCGTCGATGAAAGTTACAATAAATATCCCTCCAATATCCCTGGATCCACTTCTATTCTCCATCTACATCTCAGAGTCAGGTAATGTATCCCTGATATGATAAATGAAAGCTCAACAAAGTATTGTTTAGAATTACTCTTCTGGTATTTCTATTTCAAAGCCTCCTTTAAGGATAAACTCCTGCAAGAGGTTATGAACCCTTATGTTCACCTTGAATGTAGGTATCTTGGTTCCTTCAATTTTTTCAAAGTACTCCTTAGCCTTCTTCCGATCAGCAGATGCCTTGAGTTCATCAAAATGACCATACTCATTTATGCTAGATTCCTTTACTCCTGAATTCATAAGATCTCTCAGGTTATCCTCATCAATTCCTAAATAACTCACAACTCTCTGGATCTGTTCATTTTTTCCACGATATTGATATTCGGTTATATAGTCCCTGAAGGTCTTGTCATCCTCAATCACTGCATTCCCACTTTGAACATCATGGATGAATATGTTTGCGTATTTCTGCTCCTCCTGGGTCAGAGTTGCAAATGACTTGTGCAGCTCATCCAGGGTCTCCTGGAGCTGGTCCTTGTCAACATCCTCCTGCAGCAATATCTTAAGGTATTTCTTGAACCTTGAATTCATATACTCGGTGTCAATCCTCCCCGTGTCAATGGCAATCAGATGCCCATCTATATCAAAAGGAATATCTTCACCACCTCCAGAACCTTCGGCAAACAACTCCTTATACCTCAATGCCAGGATCAGGTAGGTGTTCTCATCAAATGCAACCTCAACTACTCTATCTGGATTCTGGAAGGAATACTCTCTTTGCTCCCAAGTGAAGCCTTGTATCTTGGCAGCTTCCAGATATGAATTCAAGCTGCTGTAAAGCTTGGCAAACCTGCCACGGTCTTCTGAACCTTCAGGTAGATGTGAGAAGTCTGTGATTTCTGCCAGTGTGAAGAGCCTTGAGATATCTGCATATATCTGATTAATCTTTTCCAGATTGTAGTCAAGATGCTCCACAAACAGTCCCAGTGGCTTGTTCCCCGAATATAGTGCCACTGCATCATTAATGTTTCTCTCCATGGTATTGGGGAAGCGGTAGTATCTTATGGTCCCGAAAGGCTTGTCTGGGCCAAAGAGACGGTTAGTTCGGGAGAAGGCCTGGATGATGTTCTCATATTTCATAAGCTTGTCAATATAAAGCGTATTGACCCACTTGGAATCAAATCCTGTTAGCATCTGGTCAACAACTATCAGCAGGTCCAGCTGCTTCTCATGAGAGAACTCTACCCTTTCATAGGGCTTCTTATGGGCAAGGCGGTTAGAGATGTCCTTCTTGAATTTTCCATGTGATGCCAGTGTAAAGTCCTGTTCGTATCTGGCATTGTAGTCCTCCATTATCTCCACAAGACCCTCTGTTTTGTACTCCACTCCACCGACATTGTCAATATGGGGATCAAAGAGTGCTGTGATCTTTAGATCGGGGTCGGTTGCTTTTATCAACCTATAATACTCTATTGCCTCGGCAATGCTGCTTGTGGCAAATATGGCATGGAACTTGGAGGCATGGCTTAACCTCAACCAGTTATCTACAATATCCTGAACCACCATCTTCTGGTGTTCTTCCCTTTCGTATTGCAGTCTTGGTAGATAGTCCTCTATTCCATTTACATACTTGCCGCTTTTATTGTAATGACCTGCCATCTTTACCTTGTCATTATCCATGTAGTGGTAGTAGGTCTTAACCTTCCCTGGGTCCTTTATTGCCTCTTCTTCTGTAGCTGCATTGACCTTGTTCAAGGCAACTGCCTTGCGCAGGTCTAAGTCCTTATATGTATTGACCTTGTATGGGTCAAAGCCCAGAACATTTCCGTCACGGATTCCATCGGCAATGCTGTATCTATGGAGCTCATCCCCAAAGACTGTTGTTGTGGTGTTCTTCTTTTTCTGGTTCTCCTCATGTATGGGAGTACCTGTAAATCCAAAGAATACGGCATCGGGGAAGGTCTTCTTTATTGTGATTAGCATATCACCAAAGGTGGATCTATGCGCCTCATCCACTATGAAAACTATCCTCTTGGAGCTCATCAATTCTATATCAGCGGCATTTAAGCCCCCTTCCTCATCCTTTATATTGCTCATCTTCTGTATGGATGTGACGATTAGGGTGTCAGCTGGATTTTTGCTTTTCAGCTTGCTTATAAGGGCGTGGGTATCCTCTGTAGCCTGTACCTCTTCATTCTCATCTGCAAAGGCACGGTACTCATATAGCGACTGAGTTCCCAGCTCAATTCTGTCCATAAGGAAGACTACCTTGTCGGCATCCTTTGAGTTTGCAATGAGCTGGGCTGATTTGAAGCTTGTCATGGTCTTTCCAGACCCTGTTGTATGCCAGATATATCCACCAAGTAGATGCTTGTCCCTCCAGTCGATCTTTGATACACGGTCAGAAATTGCATTTGCTGCGTAATACTGGTAGCTTCTCATTACCTTCAGGTTTCCGTCTGAATCATCCGCAACTGTGTAGAAGCCTATCAGTTGATGGGCCATGGGAATGGAAAGAAGGTATGCTGCTATGTCTTTCCAATCATTAAGGGGATTATTATTGTAATCTGCCCAGTGGAAATAGAAGTCCTTGTTGAATATACCATCTGGACCAGGGTTGGCAAAGTATAACGTCTCAGCTGGTTCCATGGCGACAAATATCTGAACCAGGGAGAATATTCCAGTGAAGATTCCCTCATTTGAGTACTTCTCTATCTGGTGATAGGCCTGGCTGACTGGTATGCCGCTCTTTTTTAGCTCAACATGGATGACAGGCATACCGTTTATAAGCAGCATCAGGTCTCCCCGACGGTCGTTGAGGATTTTTGACTTGGACTTGAACCTAGGCTGTTGGGCTATCTGGTATCTGCTTTGTCCAGCTGCTATCTCACTTCTATCATATATCTTAAGGCTGACTTCCTTGCCAAGGTGTAAGGGATCATCTGGATTGTCCCGGGTTATGGAAACGGTCTTCCCGTTAATAAATCCGTTGAGTTTTAGGGGGCTTCGAAGCTCCAGAACCTGTTCCATAATCTGCTGCATCTCAGTATCAGTCAAGGGAGCGTCATTCAAACGATCCTTGGTTTGGTTGTTCTCAAATAGAATATTAGACCAGTTTGCAAGCAAATCTTCCTCTGTTGGATTCCTTAGGACATGATCTTCCCAACCCTTCTTCTTCAGAGCTGCAATCATTTCCACTTCAAACTCTGCTTCAGTTTTAAATATCACAGAATCACGCTCCTTTCCTATACAAACATTTTCTCAAGAAGTGCTTTCTTGATGTTCTCTAGTTTTTCAAGTTTACGCTGATGAAGGGTGACAAGATTATCAAGGTCTTGAAATGTTTGTCCAATTCTCGCTTGTTCAGCTTGACTCTTCGGTAAATAAAACAGAGTTTTTGACACCAGACTCCAGTCTGCACGTGGCATTTTTGTACCAGTGGATTGATTTGCAGCTACTTGAAAGGGATTCGTTTGAATAAGATAATATAGATATCGGCTGTCTATTTCTAAAGGCATCATTACCCAAAAGTCACCCACTGCAACGCCCGAAAAATCAGGTAAAAGCCAGTTTTGAAGGTATGGACGGAGCTTGCCGAAAAGGACATCATAAGGGGCAAATCTAATGCCTCTTTTGACAGACTCTTTCTCACTAATATCTTTATTTAGAACACCTTGTCCAGAAACTATGTCCTCGTACTCAACACTTGGTAAACCTTTATTGCAAACGGCCATTGTAGAGTTTCTTACAACCATTTCAGCAAACTCACGTTGTTCCCAAGCATCAGTAAATCCCTCAAAACGAATTTCTGGTACATTGCATCCTTCCTTGGGAAACATTTTATCCAGCATAGCCTTCTTAAGGGTTTTAAGTTTTGAATGCTTAAGCTGATGAAGACTGATAAGGTTATCGAGTTTCGTAAAAAACTCCCCAATAGTCACTTGCTCTTCAAAAGAGGGCACTTGGATAACTTGATTGTCAAGCGTAGACCATACGATATTTTTTCTGCATTGACTTGCTCCTTCAGTGGTTGCCGCCAAAAAAAAGTTCTTTGTTGCATCTTTCTTAACCCAAGCTTGAATAAAATGAGGATTGCAGTCTATGAGGTCATAAACCTTATACGCTGGAGAGATTATCCCATGTTCAAAACGTAAATTTACATTAGCGTTTCCAAGATGAAGATTTTGTGCTGATAGAATTAAATCATTTTTCTTGACTTTTAGATACCCTACAGTACTGCTACCTCTAAAATGCCCAAATAACTCTGAGTTTAAGAACATTCCGTCAATTGCGCATGATAACAAAGTATCTTCATACTCAGAAGTAGTCTTTTCTCTACGTTCTGCAAATATTTCTTCAAACTTACTAAATTCCCAAGCATCAGTGTAACCCATAAACCTAATAGCAGGCACATTCTCTTTTCTATCCATATTATTCACCCACCAGAAGGGATTTCCACTTCATTAATCCCTCAATATCAGCATCACTTCCAGTAAGCTGGTCCATCATTGATGCCAGCGCTGCCTCTGCCTCTTTGATTTCCTCTTCAACATCTGTAAGGGTGCTGTCATATTTTTGTGCCAATGTCTGAACCTTATCCTCAAGATTGTCCAGAATAAGCTCAGGCAGTTCATGCAGTCCATCTGTCAATGGAGCAATCCATTTCTTCCCCAGCAATGCATAAACTTGCTTATCTTCCAGATTTTCTATGGTTTCTTTAGTTAGCTTGTGTAAGTTGGCTGAATCAGTCTTGATAGCCTTCTTAAGCTCTTTCTCCTCTTCAAGTAGGGAATTCATTACCAGGAGCTTTCCTTCCGGGCCATCCTCTTCATAATCTTCAAGAGCGCTCTCTTTGAGTAGCTCCTTTGCTGCTTTTGACACAGGTCCAGTCAAGAAGGCAGTGTTATCGTCATTAAGCACTTCGTCCAGATCAGACTTGTCATCATCAGAAAGCGAATCGACAATTTCCTGCTGGTCTGATGATACCTGGATAAGTCTTTCTTCCTTGTCCTTAAGGACTTTAGTTTCATCGTAGAGGTATGTCCATTGCACCAGGTCAAAGGGAAGGATTCTACCAACCCATCCATCCTGGACCTCAACATCCTTTCCATTCTTTTTCTTTGAGACAATATTGGGATCAACCTGTTTGGTTGCCTTGAAGCCCTCTGTTTGTATCATCTCCAAATCAATTGTAATGTTTTCCCACTGGTCATCAAGGAGTTGGTAAGCCTTGTACCTATCCACAATAGGTACAGATGATAGTCGATTGAAGATTTCATCGCTTAGGACTGCCTCTTCCTTTGATATGTTCAATTTCTCCATTCCCTCTATGAGATGGTTATAAAGCATAGCATCGAAGCCAGAAAAGGCATTCCTGTAATGCTCCCTAAATGCAACCACATCTGGATGGTTCTTGATAATATCACCCAAGTCACCCTCTACTATGGACACATGGTCTTTGGATATTTCCCTGAATAGTATCGCCTTAAGGTCTGGAAATGCTTCCCAATAATCAGATAGATCTTCCAGCTCCTTCTTTGGTACCCCTCCAAACATGGATGAATACAGATCCCAGCTTTCAGGAGCTTCGGAGGAATCAACATAACGTGGAATGTTGAGATTGTAATCATTCTCTCTGATCTCCTCCTTGCTGACAAGGCGAGAATACTTGGGCACATCAATCCTTGCTGCTACGGTATCAGCAATTCTCTTGATATCAGAAGCCTGCAGTTTGTTGTTCTTGCCCTCCTTGATGTAACCCTTTGAGGCATCAATAATAAGCACATCTGTATTGTCTCTCTTCTGCTTCAACACCATTATTATGGTTGGGATCCCTGTTCCAAAGAAAATATTGCCAGGTAGACCTATGATTGCATCTATATGATTGTTTTCAATAAGGTTCCTACGGATGTTACCCTCTTCTCCCCCACGGAAAAGAACCCCATGAGGCAGTACTATATTCATGATTCCATCTGGCTTGACATGATATAGGTCGTGGAGCAGAAAAGCATAGTCAGCCTTGCTCTTTGGGGCTAGACCAAAACGGGCATAACGTGGATCAGCGTCCTTCCCCTCAGGATCCCAGTTCTGGGAATATGGAGGATTTGAGACAACAGCATCCACATACAGAGGATTGTAGGTACCTATTGGATCACTGTCTTCAAAGTATGGCCAGTCATCCTCCAGGGTATCTCCATTACGAGTTTTGATGTTGGATGGTAATATGCCACGCATTATAAGGTTCATACGGGTAAGGTTGTAGGTATTCTGCTTAAGCTCCTGGGCATAGTACTTTATGTTGTCCTCATCGTCCATATGCTTGGCGATGCTTCTACCGATATTTATAAGCAGACTTCCTGAGCCGCTTGTTGGGTCATAGATTTGAATCTCCTTACGGTCCTTCAGGTGGTCGGCTACTATTTCACTCATCAGGATTGACACTTCATGGGGTGTATAGAATTCTCCGGCCTTCTTGCCTGCGTTTGCTGCAAAGTTTGAAATCAGGTACTCATATATGAATCCAAGAACATCATAATCCTGCTTGCCATCCATAGGTATGTCCTTGATCAACTGTATTAGGTCACTGATGGCCTTTGTTTGTGAGGCAGAACTCTCTCCCAGCTTGGATAAGCCCGTCTCAAGGGTCTCAAAGATACCACGGAATACCTTCTTGTAGTTGTTGTCTATCAATCTACCAAAGGCTGAAAGTGCATCACGAACATTTGATACATCAAAGTCTTTTCCCATGTTGATCCAGGTGGACAGCAAGTCCTTATACGCTATGAAGTAACCAATGTTCTCCTGGATGTACTTTAAGGTCTCTGGGTCATCCTCGCTCAAGTTCCTAATGTCCTCTTCTGTAGCCCCTTCACTCTTCATGAAACGGACCTCTTTATCGGAGAGGTACTTGTAGAAGATAAATCCCAATATGTAGTCCTTGTACTCGTTTGCCTCAATCTTGGAGCGCATCTTGTTGGCGGACTCCCATATCTTTGATGCCAATTTCTGTTTGTTCATATTATTCCTCCCATTGCTCTAATCATTGCCTACATGCTTGTGTTTATTTCGGATTGTGTCCAATGATTTCAATTATTCCGGTATTAAATGTACTGTTAAGTTGAATTCTTGTAAAAATCTTCCTATATGTCTTATTCTACTTATTATATGCTTCCAGGTCAAACGGTTGCAAAAGATTATTGCAAGGATTTCACATCAGTTGTGGCGTCTGCCCTTTACTGTGTGAAATAGCCTATTGGAGTTCAAAAATTGAATAATTTTCGAGGGCACCTGGTCTATTCCCAAATCGGTGATGTGAATCTTTCCGAGGCCACCGGGTCTCTAGTGATTACTATTGGATAAATGCTCCTGTCTTATGGCAGGGGCTTTATTAATATCTATATGAAAGGATGAATTACATGTCAAGTAAAGAAGCAAGTCGCAGAAGCATGGCCTCCTCTGTTCTGAGGAAATCCCACCAGCTGTGAAAGTTGGGAATCAGGGCCTGCGTGTCCTGGAGTAGTCTCCTTAAGCTGTGCTGGAGATTCTTTAAGAAAGAGCTGGATACAGCTGTCACAATGGTTCGTGGAGTGACCTTCTCAAATGCTGATGGTTGCTCCAGACAGCGGATCATTGAGGGCCTATCAAAGCACCCATGGGGTCTCTACTGGTTGCAACTAAGAAGGGAGCGTGATAATGCCTATGATCCAAATGCAATAAGGGTTGATGCCATTAGGGTGGGAAACAGGTCTGCCCAGCTTGGTTATCTGCCAAGGGAGCTTGCTCAGGTGTTGGCTCCTGAAATCGATACTGGTAAGGAGGTGTATATTGTTGATTTCTCCTTCTCACAAGGCTGGAATGGAATTTATGGGGTCAAGGTCTATTTTGCCTTTATATAGAGAAAGGCCCCCGAAGGGACCACTGCGCTCAATAACAGTGTATCCCATCAAATTGTAGTTGTCAATTGCAAATGGATGTTGAAATTAAGATGCCTCAGGGGTTGCTCCCTGGGGCCTTCTTTGTTTCCACTCGAACAAACGTATTGCTAGCCCTGTTAAAACGTCTCCTGGAGCCTTCTGAAGGCTCTGAGAGGCATATCTATTTCTAAGGAGGAACCATTATGTTAAATTACGAAACCATGACCAACAAGAACCTATTAAAACTTGCCTTGACTGGGGATGACGACAAGATGCTGGAGTCCATTACCACCTACTTCGGCAGCTTATCAGGAATACTGATCAACTCAGGTCCAGAGGAGCTGGAGAGCTTCGGCCTACCCAGACATAAGATTGAACAGATCAAGGCCTATCGAGAAATTGCAAGAAGGCTATATGAGACAAAGGTCTACAAGGGAGTAAGGATAACCTCTCCTGAGGTTGTCTATGACCTGCTGAAGAACAAGCAGATGCATCAGGAGGTTGAGACATTCAGCGTGGTGATGCTGGACACCAAAAATCAGGTCATTGATATTGTTGAAATATCCAAAGGAACCATAAACCAAGCCATTGTACACCCTAGAGATGTCTTTAAGCTAGCCATAAGAAGGAATTCTAAGTGCTTGCTCCTAAGTCATAACCACCCATCAGGATCGCCTACACCATCACCTGAGGACATAAGTGTAACCAAGAGACTTGTAGATGCCGGTAACATCATCGGTATCAAGGTCGTGGACCATGTGATTATCGGCAATGGATCCTATGTGTCCTTGAAGGAGTTGGGGGAGATATGATATCCTCCCCTCTCCACCTCATAAGCCTATGCTCCTACAAGGGATCGGTCCCAATGGATAATTCTGTCTGCAACTGGTGTAGCTTATTCATGGAAACATGCATACCCATCGTCACTTCAGATGATGGGTACGCTTCCTCTAGCGAGTGCGACCGATACATGTGTGAGGGATGTATGTCAAGAAACTGTATATATAATGTAGATTTTTGAAATTTGGAGATTGCCGACTCCATTCTTATAATACCTACAATAATAAGGGATTTGCACAACGAACTCCCAAAATAGTTAGTAAATATTTTAAGAATCCCTGAAAATAGACCTTTCTTGATCTTACTGGAGCTCGAACTGTCCCAAGCAGCAAAAACAGCTTTTCGTGTGCCTGAAGTGGGGGTTACTGGTCAAATGAATATGAAACTGCTATTGGCATTCCTATGATATCCAGATCCACTCTTTTTACAGAGATGATTTTGTATCTTAAGCTTGTTGAGCAAGGTATGAGTATGACATCATCATCCTTCTCACCCTGGAACCACAGCCTACGTGGAATCACTTTATTGTTGTATCTAACTATGTATACATTACCTGGAATAGGTTCCTCATCAAGTTCCTTCCAAGTTACAATAGAACCTTTTGGCATTCCCACTACTTCCATGGATTTATCATACATACCTGTATCATGTATACCAGATATATCTGAACTGGACTTACTTTGTTCTTGATGACGACCATGATCTACCTTGTCCAAAAAGCGTTTCCATTCTGCTTCTACGGTTCTGTAGTATCTTTCGACTTCCTCAGGCGTTTCTTCCTTTACTTTGTATCCTCTAGGTCTTATATGTGCTTCAAGTCCTGTTATAACTTCCGGTACGTAAGCCCCCAAGATATCGCAAATCATGAACAAGTATTCAAGGGAAGGTGTTTTTTCTCCACGTAGCAATGCTGCTGTATATGATGGAGATATCCCTGTTTTATTGCTTAATTCTTGTACAGTGTTAATACTGTCATGATTATCGAGATAGTGTCTCAACTTCTCAGATAATATTTTTCTTGCTTCGTCGACGTTTCTGATTTCTGCAAACCTCATTTTATCACCCCTTCAAAAAACTTTAAAAACTATTGACAATAGAGTTGCTCCATATTATAATTGCAAATATAGGGTTTGACTCCCTATCTCGCATCGTAATATAGAATTAATTCTACCACAGTAGGCCAGATCGGTCAATAACTTCCCTAGATATGTATCAATAAACAATAGAATGAGGACTTGGATGAATGTCCCTCCTCCAGGTAGCCAGAATCCCTAAGAATAAGCTTGTAGGATATCGAATTATATACCCAATCAAACGAAGACAAATAATGGAGGTGATAACATATGTTAAGCATAAGAGCTTCCCCCAGTAAGATGATGAGTCCCAAGAAAATTTAATATTTCTAGCAACCAACAAAAGGAGTTGATCCATATGAAAACAGCAATAGATGACCAAGACATCTGCAGGTATGACACAGAAATAGAAAACGGGCTAAGCCCAAAAGGAGAATAAAATGAAGAAACACGAAACCAAGGAAATGAAAGATAATGTAGTATCCAAGAACTTTACGATGATAAACAATCGTCTCCTATCCAGAAGTTTTTCCTGCGCAATCCTAAATGAAGCTGAATGGAAGAAGCTACTTCACTTTACACAAAAATCACATTATGATGATGGTACCTCAACATACGGTAAAAAGAATTTTGATACCTACATGTACACTAGCCCTAAAAAATACAAGGATATCGTTGGAAACCTTGAAGCTATGGGCTTTATCTCAACAAGACAGATTACACAAAAACTAACTTCAACCTCGTTATTGATGACCCCTTATTGTGATAGAAAAATTCCAGAAACATACACATACAATGGTAGGCAGAAGCAGACTAAATCAAGCATGGAAAAAAGCAGAGAACACTTCTCTCAAATACCCAACGATGCCTTGGAGTCTATACTGAAAAACAGATCTATGTATGTTATTCAAATAAGGTTGATGATGAAGATATACCAATACACGTATCTAGGTCTATTCAATGGTGTTGATCCGAACATTATCTACTTCAAGGGAGATAATATGGTGGTGAGCGAGAGATTACTGTTTGACCTAGACATCACTGAAAATCAGCTTAAGAATTACATTGAAGATCTCATCGACGCAGGGTTGCTTTCCATTATAAGGGTTGGTCTTACTGAGGTTAAATATGGAATGGAGGTAAGACTGGTGTCGGAGAATACCCTTTCGTCTGAGTATATTGATACAGGTATACTTAAGCCAAACTATATATTTGAGAGGATGTGTGAATATGACCTCAATTAAAATCTCAGGAAAGCCCATTAATCGTGCCAAGGAGTCCGCTCTTCTTACTGTTGGCAATCCTAATGATTCTATTGTCTACCCCTACATGCCTTCAGTCAACTTCCAGGATGACATAGAGTACGAGATTCAGACGGCGGTGAGAAAGCATAACGTCAATAACTTGCCAATCAATGGTTCAGTATCATTATACGTAGAGCTATACACAGATAAGCTAAGTCCAATAACTGGAGTCCTTAAAAATATTCAGGATGCCTTAAATGGAGTGGCATACACAGACGATAGAAATGTAAGCTCAGTGCTTATTCGTAGATTGCCAAAGACAACACCCCATGATGTCATCAAAATCAACATTATTGTGACTAGGCCCATTGAAGGTATAACCGATACAGTTGGCAAGTACAAGGATTACGTTGCATATAAAGTAGATGTTGAGACAGTAATTGAGAGTGACTACCTACCATACGTTATGGATGGGAACGGAATACTACTCCCTCAAAAGGACGATATCACACAGCTGTTTATAAGAAACACCCTGTTGAGGAACTATCACGGGGACTTGCTTGAAGGCCAGATTGATCTCTCAGTAATAATGGGGTCAGACTCAATAGATGGTGACATAGACAACCTCGCCCTAACTTATATCAACAATCTTGAAGGGTTGCTATTCGAATCTGTAAGCCAAATTAGGTGTCTTTATATTAAGAGGGTCGTTTCACTTAGGGAAGACCCCTTTGTAGAGATAGCTTGGCAATAAACATGATATATATAAGAACGAGATATTAATAAGATGAGATATCTATAAGGATAGATATTTATAAACTGTAACTGTATGTTTGTCCGCTACAAGGAATAAGAGACCAAGGCAAAGGCAACACAAAGACCAAGACAATGACTATGACCCTACCAGATAAATGGAGGGATAAAAGATGTATATAGAAAAGGAAATACTTAAAGTAGATGAACTTGCAAAACTTCTAGGCATAAGCAGGAAAAATGCATACGAACTTGTCCATACTGAAGGCTTCCCTGCTTTCAGGCCATCACCAGGTAGCATAAGAGTATTCAAGAATGATGCACTTGAATGGTTTAGGACAAACTGCGCGATGTAGTGATAATTTGAACTAATGGCTGAAATGCAAGGGGTCAAACTAAATGGCCCTTTGCATGAAATATTAAAAGGAGGACTTAAAGATGAAAAATGAGATTCAGGAAAAGAAACAGAATACTAAAAGCAGAGGCAATGGTGAAGGTACCATCTACCAAGATGGTAATAGGTGGAGAGGAAGCATCACCAACGGTAAAAAACCAGATGGTTCTCCTAACAGAATCTACTTTTCTGGGAAGTCACAAAAAGAGGTAATAAGAAAGAAGAAAGAGCTTGAGGCTTCGATTCAAAAAGGCACCTATGTGGAGAAAACAAACACCACTTTTGGAGCATATTTGAAGACTTGGTTAAGTAAAAAGAAGAACAAGGTAAGCGACAAGAACTTTGATACACTTGAATATCATGTATATGAACATATCATTCCTTCAATTGGACATGTGAAGATCCAGAAGCTTACAAAACCAATGATTGATGACATGTATGCAGATAAGTATGAATCTGGTAGACTAGATGGAAAAGGTGGATTGAGTCCAAGCACAATCAAGCATTTACATGAAACCATACGTATGTCACTGAATGATGCTGTTATTGATGGATATATTACTAAGAACCCTTCATTAAATTGCAACATCAAGTTCAAGAAGAACACAGCAAAGAAGAAGTACTATACTTCTGAAGAACAGTTGAAGATAATCGAAGCCATAAATACTGAAAGCACAACAGAGCTGTTGATATTGACCGATATGCTCACTGGACTGAGAAAGGGCGAAATCATTGCCTTGACCTGGAATGACATTGATTTTGAGAATTTGTCTATTCATGTCAACAAGTCAATTACACAATTCAAGAATAGGGATGGCGAAGGTAACAATTATGTTAGGGAAATCAAAGAGCCTAAGACAAAATCAAGCAAAAGACATGTTCCTATTACAGAAGAGCTTGCTATGTTACTAGAGGAACATAAGCAAAAAATGATTATGGATAACAATGAAGCGGGTAGATCCAATGATGAATATAACATTGTATTTCAGTCCATGAATGGAACCTATCTTATGCAGGCAAATGTTTCGAGGTCATGGAGAAATGTCCTTAAAAGGGCAAGTGTTGATCCAGTTAGCTTCCATGGTATTCGTCATAGCTATGCAACAAGACTTGCTGAAAATAATGTCCATCCTAAGGTGACTCAATCTCTGATGGGACACTCCACAATTTCAACCACTTTGGATATTTACAGTCATGTATCAAATAAAATGGTGGACTCCTCCAGAGAGACTCTTGCAAATCTATTCAAGCTAGATTCTATAAACCTATCCACTCCAGCTAAAAACCCTACTGATGATAATGACATAATAAGAGATATCTTCATACCTTATGATATAAGATAGATATAACAAAACACTGCATTGCTCCGACTATTGCTCCGGGGAAGGTAATTTTGCACTTCCATCCAAAAGTCTTGTCGAAACAATGCAGTGTTTCCAATGCTTCCATGGTACGCCCAGAGGGATTCGAACCCCCGACCAACTGGTTCGAAGCCAGCTACTCTATCCAGCTGAGCTATGGGCGCACAGTTGATTTGATACTATAATAGTATAACCCTTGGCAAATCCAATGTCAATAATGAACAACCCTCCCTCGCTTCAATAAACAATAGTGAAAAAGCGGCCTGTATCTGATATAATATGTAATTAATACAATACTTGGAATGTGAGGTGTATAAGGATGAAATATAGAAGCGTGTTTGATATTATCGGACCGGTGATGGTTGGCCCCTCCAGCTCCCATACTGCAGGTCCTGTAAGAATTGGACAGATTGC